>Ga0210057_1010802_pt1 | contig 10252 bp, 10 predicted proteins | sample CryGeyCG2114_010_2_FD_183968 | JGI IMG/M metagenome (GOLD analysis project Ga0210057, IMG submission 183968) | Groundwater microbial communities from aquifer - Crystal Geyser CG10_big_fil_rev_8/21/14_0.10 (SPAdes) (version 2) | ecosystem: Environmental > Aquatic > Deep subsurface > Groundwater ...
CGGCAAATAAGTCTCTTATTTTTTTCTCTGACTCACCGTAAAATTTTGACATTATTTCAGGTCCATTCAATAAAATAAAGCTTGCTTCGCTTTCTGTTGCAACTGCTTTTGCCAAGAGCGTTTTACCAGATCCTGGCGGGCCATAAAGCAAAACTCCTTTAGGTGGTTCAATTCCTAATCTTGCGAAAATTTCAGGATGCTTTAGTGGAACTTCAATCATTTCTCTTATTCTTGTTATTTCCTCTTCTAATCCCCCAATATCTTCATAATTAACTTCTGGAACTCTTTCTTCTGAAATTTCAATAGCAACAGGATTTAGCACAAAATCAGTATTTTCTGTTATTATGACTGGCTGTTTTGGATTGGTATTTGCTATGACAAATCTTGTCTGCCCGAACTGGCCGAAATTCATGTTGAATGCCTCTCCAAAAACTTCAAACAAATCTTCAAAAGAATCTGCCATCAAGTCTCTTCTTCTTTTTGTTCCGCCAAGAACAACAATATCTCCTGTTACAACTGCCCTTCCCAATAATCCTCTTTTGAATAGTTCGCCGTCAGCCTGAATCCTGATGTCTTTTTGCGCAGGAGCAATTGTTACTTTTTTCGCCTCTTTTATTTCTGCTTTTTCAATAGAAACTAGCTCCCCTATTCCAGTTTTTGCATTTCTTCTTATTATTCCGTCAATTCTTATTATGGGCTCTCCTATATCTGAAGGATATGCCCTGTCAACAATTGCAACTGTTTCTTTCCCGCCTTTTATCTGGATAACATCTCCTGGCTTAACATCTAAGCTTTTCATTGTTGCAGTATTGATTCTGGCTATTCCTTTGTATGCATCTTCCTGCAAACTTTCCATAACCTTTAACTTGATTAATTCTGCCATTTTACTGGTTTAATTTTTTTATTTTGAATATTTTTATTGATTTGATTTTTTTAGGTTCACTTTGTTCATTTATATTTTCTTCTGTATTAAATGATAATCCAATCTTGTTTGCCTCTTCCATTGCCAGAGTAACCATCTGCTCCATTGCCTGCATCTGCTTGTGCATATGCTCCTGCATTTTCTGATGAATATTTTTCTCCTGCTCTTCCTCTCTCATAAAATTGACTATTTCTCTTGGAATAGATACTGTATAAGAATTTCCTACTAATCTCAGCTTGACTTGAAAATGCCTGTTCTTCAGGGAATTAAATTTCTTAAACTCTTCAACATCAGCCGGATGAAAAATCTGATTGGAGCAAGAAGGGCATTTTAAGGCCCTCAATCTAAAGCCATTTTTCTCTAATGTAAATGGCTTCATCTTCTTGCCGCAATCCTTGCATAACACCGTATTTTCAAACAGGTCCATTTTTATTTTATGAGTTAGTGAATACAATGAAGTGTATTTGTTATGTGTATACACGAGTGTAGCTACTATTTAAACTTTTTGTTTTTCAGGAAAAAACAAAATTAGAATGACAAGATTTAAAATCATTATTTTCATAAAGATAATATGAATTTAAAAAAAATCTGGCATTTTTTATGGCAGTCAGACTCTGCATTAAGCTGGATTATTGACTTGATTCTTGCATTGGCCATAATAAAATTTATTTTCTTTCCATTAATAGGATTAATTCTTTCATCATCTCTTCCTTTAGTGGCTGTAGAATCAACAAGCATGATTCACGAAGGAAATTTTGATTATTTCTGGGACACTCACGGAGATTTTTACAAGCAGATGAATATAACAAAAGAAACATTTTCAGAATGGAAATTCAAAAACGGATTTAACAAAGGAGATGTTATGGCTATTCAGGGAAGCGACGATTATAATGTGGGAGATGTGATTGTATTCAGAGTTATTAATCAGGCAACCCCTATAATTCACAGAATAATAAAAAAAGAGAACGAAGTATATTCTACAAAAGGAGACCATAACCAGTATCAGCTTAGCTATGAAACAAGCATTCTGAAAGAGCAGATAGTTGGAAAAGCAATAGGAAGATTTCCTGCAATAGGCTGGCTAAAGCTAGTCTTTACAGACGCTTTCAAAAGCATAATAAAATAAGATACTTTTAAAAAGACAAAGACTTTAAAACAAAAATCAAAAAATGGAATTTTGTTCCAAGTGCGGTTTGCTTCTCGTGCAAAAGAGGAAAAGATTTGTTTGTCCTAAATGCGGAAAGCCTTCCAAGTCAAAAGTAAAAATCAGGGCATCAGAAAAAATGGGTGAAAAGACAAAAGTTGGCTTGTTAAAGGAAAAAGAGGCAAGTGTCTGGCCTGTTACATCTGCAACATGCCCCAAGTGCGGAAACAGCAAGGCCTATTTCTGGGAAGCCCAGATGCGGGCAACAGACGAGGCAGAAACAAGGTTTTTCAGGTGTGTCAAGTGCAAAAACACCTGGAGGGAATATGCTTAGAAAAGATGCTGCTTAAAATCCCTTTCTATAAAAATCTTAAAGATGGTTCATGCGTGCAGGTTGCAATGCAGTCTGTATTGAAGCATTTTCTAGATAAGGAATATTCTCTTGATGAACTTGATAAATTAACAGGAAGAAAAGATGGATTTTTTACATGGACTTCCCAGATAGTTCCTGTATTGTATGATTTGGGCTTGAATGTTAAATACTATTCAAGAACAGCGCTAGACCCTTTTCTTGAAGGAGAAAATTACATCAGAAAACATTATAGCGATAGTGCTGAAAAAATATTAAAAGTAACTGATATGCCTATATTTATAGATTCAATAAAAAAACTAAAAAAATACAATCTTTTTGAAAAAAAGATACTGCCTTTTGAAAATATAGAAAAAAATCTCTTGAATGGGTATATTCCTATGGTTGTAATAAATCATAAGACAATAAAAGGTGAAGATGGATGGCTTGGGCATTTTGTTGTTATAACTGGATTTGATAAAGAAAATATATTTTATCATGAATCTGGTCCTTTTGAACCAACTCCAAATAAAAAAGTTTCAAAGGAAATGTTCATCAAAGCATGGAATGACAGCTCTACAGACAATGATGTTGTCATTGTTTACGGAAAAAGATAAGCCTAAAGCAAAACCTTTAAAACAACGCTAAAAAATAATTATATATGGAATTCTGCCCTAAATGCAAAATACTTCTAAAAAAGAAAGATGAAAAATCAATTTGTTCCAAGTGCGGATATTCCAAGGAAAGTGTTTCATTAAAAACAAGCGAAAAAATTCCTGAAAGAAAGGCAATTGCTGTTATTGAAAAAGAAGAGTCTGCCCTTGCGCAGATAGATGCAAACTGCGAAAAGTGTGGAAACAGGAAAGCCTACTTCTGGCAGGTTCAGACACGGGGCTCTGACGAGTCTCCTACTAATTTCTTCAAATGTGTCAAATGCAAGCATACGTGGAGAGAGTATACTTAGATTTCTGAAAAGGTTTAAATTCTAATTATAATTAATACTGAAATGGAAATAAAAGAGGATTTAGCCGAGTTTATAGGTGCATTTGTTGGTGATGGCTGCTTAAGTGAATATAAAAGAAGCGATAGAAAGAAAGGCACCATCAAGGAAATAGTTTTTACAGGTGCATGGAAAAAAGACTATCAATATTATAGTGAAATAATTCAGCCAATTTTGATAAAAAATTTTAATATTTCTGGAACCATTAAGCATAGGAAAGATGATAACTCTTTGAGATTTAGAATATTCAAACAACCCATATTTTTATTTTTATTAGATGTAGGATTTAAGTTTGGTCCAAAATCAAACAATGTAGAAATACCAAAAATTATCTTAGATAATGATAAACTGCATAAATCATTAATTAGGGGGCTTTTTAACACAGATGGAACTATCTATAAAAGATATAGTAAAAAATATGCAGGCCATAATAAAATATATTCAAATTATAAAGTTATTCAATTCAAATCAGTAAGTCAAAAACTTATTGAACAAGTCCATGATATTTTACTAAATTTGAAGCTTAATCCCAATAATATTATAAAAACCGATAATGCATGGGTTTGCAGGATTACTTCTCAAAAAGAGGTTAACCAATTTGTGAGAGAAATAATCACAAATCATACTTATCATATGAATCGATTTTTGCAGGAATAGAAATCTTTTAATATGGATTATTGTTTTTTCTTAGATGTGGGCCCGTAGCTCAGCCTGGATAGAGCACCTGTAAATTTTATCTTCAGATAATTTATGGTGAAACTCTTAATCAGGGTGTCGTGGGTTCAAATCCCATCGGGCCCGCTAAATATTCTCTATCTGCAGTAAAAAAATTAAAATAACAGAAAAAAATAACATAATTCTGACTAAGCATCACCTCGATTAAAAGGAATTAATGCTTAAGAAAGCAATTCTCTAATTTCGTCTATATGATCTGCAATCTCATGTCCCTTTTTTGTCAGTTTGATTAACTTTATTCTTCCCTTCTTTTCAAAGCCAACCAATCCGATTTTTTCAAGGCCCTGCAGTATTTTTACTGCGTGGCTGTATGTGCAGTCAACTTCCTTAGCCAATATGCTTCCGTATCTAGCTCTTCCTGATCTCTTCAGAGCTATCAGCATTAATGCCGGTTTCTTTCTAAAGAACACATCGAATAAATCTTTTCCCATTTCCCTTAATCCTTAGCGTTTCAAAAAGCATTTTTGAAACTATATTTTCTATTGGTGGTTTCGTTTATAAACCTTTTGTAACAATATCTTTGTTATATCCCTTTTATAACATGAATAAATAGCACTAAATTTAAATATCGCTGTTATTTATTCTTATTATGCTTGATCCAAAACTGATGCGGGAAGAGTCAAAAGAGATTAAAGACAGCCTGAAGAAAAGAGGAATGAATAATTCTCTGGTTGAAGAATGGACTAAACTGGATAATAAGCTGCGTGAGCTTAAAATTAATAATGATAACATGAGACATTCAAGAAATCTCATTTCTGAAAAAATAAATTCATTTAAAAAAGCAGGAAATGAAAAAGCTGCAAGAGACGCCATATCAGAAGCGCAGAGAATACCTGAAAAAATAAAAAAAACAGATGAAGAAATTGCTGAAATTGAAATAAAACTGAATAATATTGCCCTTAGCACTCCAAACTTGCTTGACAAAAAAGTTCCAATTGGAGAATCATCTGATAACAACAAAGTATTGAAGAAATGGGGGAAAATTCCAAATATAAAAAATGCAAAATCACATATTGATATCCTTGAAAATCTTGGCTTGATAGATTTGAAAGCATCTGCAAAAATAGCAGGAGAGGGATTTTATGTGCTTAAAGGTGAGCTTGCAATACTTGAAAGAGCACTAATAAATTTCTTTTTGGATTTTCACAAAAAGAAAGGCAGAATTGAAATTAATCCTCCAATTTTAGTAAATGAAAAATCTGCAATAGGAACAGCACATCTTCCAAAATTCAAGAACGACATGTACAAAACAGAAGAAAATTTGTATCTTGCTCCAACAGCAGAAATGCCTCTAACTAATCTTCATCAGGACTCTGTCTTGTCTGAATCTGAACTGCCGCTAAGATACTGCGCATATACTCCGTGCTTCAGGACAGAAGCAGGCAAGCACGGAACAGAGACAAGAGGATTATTCAGGCTTCATCAGTTTGACAAAGTAGAAATGATGAGTTTTTCTCTTCCTGAAAATTCTGAAAAAGAATTAAAATTAATGCTTGAAGATGCAGAAAAGCTTCTTCAGATGCTGAAAATTCCTTATAGAACAATTATATTGTGCTCTGGAGACATGGGCTTTGCAAGCGCAATAACTTATGACATTGAAACTTACTCTCCTTTCCTGAAAAAATATCTTGAAACATCTTCTGTTTCAAACTGCAAGGATTTTCAGGCAAGAAGAATGAATACTAAGTTTCTGCGAAACAAGACAAACGAAAGAAAATTTGTTCACACATTAAATGGTTCTGGCTTGGCTTTGCCAAGATTAATGATTTCTTTAATTGAAAACAATCAGCAAAAAGATGGAAGCATCAAAATTCCAGCTGTTCTTCAGAAATACACTGGATTCAAAGAAATTAAGGCGAAGAAAAAATAATTATTTTCTAACTGCATATACATACAAATCTTCAAAGAATATGTGTTGCTTTCCAAGCTCCTTGAACTTGAAGCCGTGCTTTTTTATGATGGCGTCAACTTTCTTTTTTCCTGTGATTGATGAAAATACAATAAATATATTTCCGTCCTTGTCAAGATAGCTGTTTGCCTTTGAAAAAAATCTTTCAATTATTTCAATTCCTTCTTCTCCACCATAAAGTGCCTTGTCCTTGACTTTCAAATCCTTTTCTTCAGGAAGATAAGGCGGATTGAAAATAATTGTGTTGAATTTTCCCTTTACATTTGAAAATAAGTCCGAAACAGCAAAATTAATTTTTTTGTTTGATACATTTCTTCTGCAGTATGCTATTGACTCCTTGTCTATGTCAACAGCAATAACCTCGTTGACTGCTTTTTGCCGTGTTGCAACTATTGCCTGCACCCCAATGCCTGTTCCTACATCAAGAACCCTGCCTCTTGCACTCTTTTCAATATATTTTTCAAGCAATAATGAATCTTCTGCTGGCTGGTACATAGATGAACTTTAGAAAAATTGTTTATAAACTTTATGTATATATGCAATATACCTTCATTTAAAAAAATTCTACATTGATATTTTAAAAACATTTAAAAGTAATAAAAAATATAATAATTATATGGCAACAATAGGCATTATTGATATTACAACTATTCCTTTATAGATAACCATCCCTTTTCTTGTATGGGTGATTTTTTGGAAAGGAATTGCATTATGGAAATCAGCCAGGCACAAACAAACAACATGGTTTATAGTTCTCTTGATTGCAAATACTATTGGTATTCTTGAAATATTATATCTGCTTTTCTTTCAGAAAAAGAAAAAAGTTCTGAAAAAAACAAAATCAAGAAGAAGATAATAATTATTTGCAAAGATATTTATAGACGCACTTTTTCTTGAATTTCATGCCAAAGGCAAAACAAAGTATTCCTGAAGATAAAGAAATTTCTAGCAATATAAAAGGGAATGTTGAGAGAACCGTAGGTTCTTCCACAGAGCTCATAATAACAGAAAAGCCCATGGCTGCCATGAAGCTGGCATATGCTCTTGCTAACATTGCTCCTGTTGCAAGAAAAGTCGGAAAAATAACTTATTATGAAGTAAACAGGGGAAACAAAAAAATTCTTATTGGATGCGCTGTCGGCCATCTATACTCTTTATTTCAGAAGCAAAAAGGCTGGCCTGTATTTGAGCTTGAATGGCTTCCTAGCTGGACAAAAAAAGGTTCAGAATTCACTAAACAATATCTTGATGTCCTGAAACAGCTTTCAAAAAAAGCGTCAAAATATATTATTGCATGCGACTATGATATAGAAGGAGAAGTTATTGGCTTGAATATAGCAAGATTTGTATGCAATCAGAAAGACGCCTACAGAATGAAATTCTCAGCTCTTACAAAAGAAGATATTGTAAATGCGTATGAAAATATGATTCCTCATCTTGACTGGGGCCTGGCTTATGCTGGCGAGACTCGCCATTATCTTGACTGGCTTTATGGAATTAATCTTTCACGCGCATTAATGGAAGCAATAAAAAAAGCAGGCTCATTTGCAATTCTTTCCATAGGAAGGGTTCAGGGCCCTGCTCTGGCGCTTATAGCAAAAAAAGAAAAGGAAATATCTGCATTCAAGACAAAGCCATACTGGCAGATTTCTTTAAACATAAAAAACTCTCATGAAATAATAGTAAAATATTCAAAAGATATAATAGATAAAAAAGAGCTTGAAGAATTCAAAAAACTAAAAGGAAAAACAGGAACAGCAGATACAGAAAAAGAAAAAGAGAATCTCGCTCCTCCATTTCCTTTTGATTTGACAACACTTCAGATGGAGGCATATAGATTATTCAGCATCACTCCTTCTGAATTATTAAAAACAACACAAGAGCTTTATCTTGCAGGATTGATTTCATATCCAAGAACAAGTTCTCAAAAGCTTCCTGCCACCATAAATTATGAAAATATACTGAAAAAACTTCCTGCAGAGTTAACTAAAAATGTTTCAAGAAAAATTCCTGTTGAAGGAAAGAAATCAGATCCAGCTCATCCTGCAATATATCCAACAGGAGAAAAAGCAGACTTGGAGGGAAATTATCTGAAAGTTTATGATTTAATAATAAGAAGATTTGTCTCGTGCTTTTGCTCAGATGCCCACATAGAGACAAAAACAATAATTGTAAATGTTGAAGACAAGAAATTCACAGCCAAGGGATTGAAAATAACAGAGCACGGCTGGCTTAATGTTTATAATGCAAAAATAGATGAAAAAGAAATTCCTGACATAAATGGAAATATTATTGTAAAAGAAGTCAAGATAGATGAAAAACAGACCCAGCCACCTCACAGATATTCTGAAGCATCTCTTGTTTCTGAATTGGCAAAAAGAAATCTTGGAACAAAAGCCACTAGAGCATCAATAATTGAAACACTGTACAAAAGAGGATATGCAATTGACAGGCAGATAAAGGCAACATCTCTTGGAATTTCTGTGACAGATGCTCTTGAAAAATACTCTCCATTAATTCTTGATGAAAAACTCACAAGAAAGTTTGAAAAAGAAATGGATGCAATCCAGACAAGCAAAAAAGGAAAAGAAGAAGAGGAAAAAATAATTGCCGAGGCAAAAACTGTCTTGACAGAAATATCAGCTCAGTTCAAAAAGAACGAGGAAAAAATTGGAAAAGCTTTGCTTGGAGCGCAGAAAGAAAAAAGGGAAAATGACAAAATAAACGCAAGAATAATATTATGTCCAAAATGCAAGATAGGATATTTAGTTGTAAGAAGAAACAGAAACGGCCAGCAATTTTTGGCCTGCGACAAGTATCCTGAATGCAAAACAACATTTTCACTTCCTCCTTACGGCTTGATAAAAAAGACAGACAAGATGTGCGATTGTGGCTGGCCAATTTTAATGGCAATCAGAAAAGGCAAGCGCCCATGGGAATTCTGCCCTAATCCGCAGTGCCCCAAGAAAGCTAAAAAAGAAGAAGAAAAATGACTCAAAATAAATTTCGACTGCGGGCTGTTCCTATGGGTAAGATTGTAAAGAAAGAGAATGGCGAATATGAAACTGTTCCCTTAACATTAAAAGAAAAGATGGAGATGCAAAACGCTCTTGATAGGGGGGTAAATACTCCTCTTCCAAGGGAAAAATGGGAAGAGCTGACTAAAGATGAAAAATTTGTAGAATATGCTGATAAATTTTTCAAAGAAATGAAAGCAAAAGGAGAGATTCCTAATGCTTGCGGAAAAGGATGCCGTGGAAATTGCTGCTCTGACCTTGATCATATCGGAGAGCCAAATGTTTCTGAATATGAAGTTGACAGAATAGCAAAGCATACAGGATTACATGTAGAATGTTTTACAAAATATATTATTCCTGCTGAAAAACTTGTTGGCTTGTGGAAGAGTTTTTATCTCGAGCCCATAAGAGTAATCAAAAGAATAGGAGACCCCTGCTTATTTTTATCAGAAAATGAATTAAAATGCCTGAAATATAATCGTGCCTGTCTTATGAAAAATAATGAATATCTTCCAGCACAATAATGTTTTTTAAGCAGATTTTTCTAAGAAAATTATGACAATTGATGAAAAAGTAATGAATTATTATTCAGGATGGAAATCAATCCGAAACGAAGAAAAAGGAATAGAAAATCGTAAAACTGAACTCCGTAAAGAGAAAATTAAATTGCATGAAGAGGCAGATAAAATCAAGAAAATGATGGAAACTAATGAATTTTCAGATCCTGTTTTAAAATATTGCTTTATAAAATATGAAGATGAAGGAGAGAAAAAATTATGGGAAATTAGAGGATTTATTGAAGCAATAAAGAAAAATACTGGAAGTAAATTGCTTGTTTTTAATGAAGGTGGAAAAGGCCATTCAACTGCAATAGGGCGTGAAGAATGGAACATACCTTATGAAGTAATTATTGGAAGATTGATTGAGCCATGTATAAAATCCAATAAATACAATAATATTATCGCATGTGTAAAAAATCCAAAAACAATAAGCCAGAACAGTTCTATAGGGTTTATAGATTATAAACCTGAAATTAAATTAGACTATTTTGCTGACATGTACAAAAATATAAACTATGATGTAAAAAAAGGTCCTGAAAATGGGTTTCAAATTGATATTCCTGTTCCTTTCAAAATAGAATCTTCAATAGGCGGCTCAAGAACATATAATTCAAAT
>Ga0210057_1010803_pt1 | contig 10252 bp, 7 predicted proteins | sample CryGeyCG2114_010_2_FD_183968 | JGI IMG/M metagenome (GOLD analysis project Ga0210057, IMG submission 183968) | Groundwater microbial communities from aquifer - Crystal Geyser CG10_big_fil_rev_8/21/14_0.10 (SPAdes) (version 2) | ecosystem: Environmental > Aquatic > Deep subsurface > Groundwater ...
ATTCCTTTATGAGTATGTGCGGGGTGTGTTCGTTTTTTCGAATCAGTTACTAACTTTAATTTTTTAGCAATAATTATTGTTGGAAAAACAAGTATATACGATATAAAAATGGCAGTTAAAAAAGATATCACGGGGCTCATAAGGTTATCAGTAGCGTAATTTTTACGAAAATAAAAGTAAAGGATAAAACTATTAAGAAGTTAGCTACTTGAAGAGTACGGGAAATAAATTCATTTGCAGGGAAGAATTTCTTAATAACAAAGTAATTAATAAAAATAAAAATATTCATACAAATAGGTATGATAAAAATCATCCACCATTCTCCAACCTGGTCTTCCCCCACTTGTTTTGAATAGAAGAGAGGAATTTGCGGAGGCACGTAAGATTTTTGTAAAAAAAACACTCCCAACATGATTATATTAGATATAATTACAAGCAAATTCATGCTTACATTATATCATTTTTGTGATATTATATTTCCATGACATGATATATTTATTCCCTTAATAACTTCTCATTACTAATGAATTAAACTTACATGATAGATTCAAAAATTTTACACTTAATTTTAAAAGAAGAAAAAAGACAGGAAGAAACCCTTATGATGATACCTTCGGAGAATTATGCTTCTCAATCCGTTATGAACGCATTAGGATCTATTTTTACTGATAAATATTCTGAAGGGTACGCCAATAAACGTTATTATCAGGGACAGAGATTCTCCGATGAATTAGAAACTCTTTGTATTGATAGAGCTAAAAAACTTTTTAAAGTACCCTTTGTTAATGTACAACCATATTCAGGTTCACCTGCTAATGCAGCGGTATATTTCGCTTTATTAAGCCCTCAGGATACGATAATGGGGCTTTCTCTTCCGAGTGGAGGACATCTAACTCATGGAGTGCCCAGCATTACTTTTTCTGGTAAGTTTTTTCACAGTGTTCAATATGAAGTGGGTAAAGACGGCTTTATTGATTATGACGCAGTTGAAAAGCTTGTATTAAAGGAGAGGCCAAAACTGATTATTACCGGTACTACTCATTATTCTCGTAAACTTGATTTTCAACGTTTTGCACAGATAGCAGAGAAAGTGGATGCATATGTAGTGGCTGATATGTCTCATGTTATTGGACTCATAGTAGCAGGTGCGTACCCCAATCCTATTCCGTATGTTGATGTGGTTACAACAACGACCCACAAGACTCTTCGTGGTCCACGGGGTGCGATTATCATGGTTACTGAAAAAGGATTGAAAAAAGATCCAGAAATGGGAAATAAGATAAATAAAGCGGTTTTTCCGGGTCTCCAAGGAGGTCCACATATGAATACTATTGCTGCAATTGCAGTAGCCCTTCAGGAAGCAAGTAAACCCAGTTTTACCGTATATGGTAAACAAATCGTTAAGAATGCAAAAGTATTATCCGAGGAGTTAGTAAAAAAGGGGTATGAATTGTTAAGTGGCGGAACTGACAGTCATGTAATGGTGGTTGATTTGCGAAATATTGGCATATTGGGTAATACTGCAGCGGAGGGACTTGAAGCAGCAGGAATGATTTTAAATAGAAACACAGTTCCTTTTGATACTAATCCTCCCTATTTTCCATCTGGAATTAGGCTTGGAACACCAGGATTGACAAGTCGAGGATTAAAAGAAAAACACATGAAAATGATAGCTGCATGGATTGATCGGGTTTTGAAGGCATTAATTTTGTCTAAAAAACAATTAAAAACTAACGATACTCTTGAAAGAAAAAAAGAAATAAGAAAAAAAATTGTTGATATGGCAAAAGAATTAAAATTAGTAAATAAAGAGGTTAAATTTCTTTGTAAACAATTTCCCATAAAAAAGGAGTATTAATCCAATGCTTGAATAGTAAAGCTTAAGTCATCTTTAAGAATAAAAGCGCGTTTCGGATATAGAGGGAGCGATTGGGTTATATTATTGGGTGAAATTAAAACTTTTCCAATATACCAAGGTAATCCTTCATATGTTTTTCCATAAATATATACTTGTTTATCGTTAATATAATATTGTAAAGGATGAAAATTAAATTCGTGGGTTACATATACAACATCCTGAGGATGGATTAACGCCTTGATTATTTTTGCTACACTTCTAATATTTGCTTTTGTTCTGGAATGTATTTGTATTTGTGCAAAGCTCAGTGAAACGGTTAACAATATTGCAAATAATAGTATCTCAGTGTTTTTTTTTGTTTTTGGAAATAAATAAGAAAATAATAAAAGTAGACCTATAGTACTAAAGATTAAGTAACGAGGTAAAAAAATAGATTTTATAAAAGAAATACAAAGGACAAAAAGAGGAATAAAAAAACTCCAGATAAATAGCAAAAGAATTATGGATTTATTTTTATTATTGTGTATCGTTTTTGATATAGTAGACGCAGTAACTATGCTAATAATGATTATTAACATTATTGATATGGGAGTTAACAGTGGATTTTTGGACCAGAAATCCCATTCAAACCCAGTTAATATAATTGCTGGAAGTTGAATGAAAGTTAATAAGTTCGGTTTAGTTATCCAAAACGTACTATTGATAAGTGGTTTATTAGTAAGAACAAAAATGACCCAAGGAAGCATAAAGAGACAAGAAATAGAGATTGATTGAATGAGTTTTTTTTTGTTCAACTCTCTACTATGGTTGATAGCTAAAAAGGTTATTTGACTTAATAAAACGAAAACCATAAAATAGTGAGTAAGCAGGCCAAGAATTGTATTAATTGTGTGCAGCTTATAATTTCGTTTTACAAAAAAATAGTAAGAAGATAGTGTAAAAAACACGAACATAGAATACATTCTTACTTCAAAAGCATAATAATGAAGTACAGGATTTATGAGAAACAAAAATAAGTATAGGATAGAACGACGGGTAGAGTAATGAAATACATGGTGTAAAAAAAGATAGAACATATAAGCAGTTAGACTAAAAAAGATTAATGAAAGTGATCTAAGTGCTACCTCAGAGTTTCCAAATAGCTTTATCCAGTAATGGAGAAGAAGATAAAATAGAGGGGGGTTAGAGTCTTTTGCTGTAAGTACAAGAATATCCCCAATATTTTTTTGCGCTAGTAAAGAAGAGAATGCTTCATCTCTCCAGATACTTTGTGCGAAAAAAACGAGGGGAGTTTTTGTAAAGAAAAATAAGAAAATTGAATTCATTTATATTTAATTTTAATATATGTTTATACTGATAACTGAGATTTATGTTTTTTCAGTCACCTTATAATTAATTTTTTTACCTGTTATCATGCGTGTGTGTGACTCAAGAGCAGGGAGTGACGAAAGAAAAAAAGAGATAAAGGGAAGAAAATACCACTGAATAAAAATAAAAGGTAAATTAATAAGACGAGTATGTACATTAATTTTTTGTCTGATTTTAATATCTAGAAAAATATAAACGAGAATCATTGTAGTCGACAATGTCAGAATTAAACCGGAAAGTTGTGGCAAGAGAAACCCTAATACAGTTCGTTTAAAGGCAGGATTAATAAGTGGAGGAATAGAGGCACTAATTGTTAATATGAAAAAAGAGGTAGGCCACAGTAAGTGATTTTCTATAAGATAGAAAATTTTTTTCAACTTGGGAAACAATTTAATATGAGGAGTAACAAAAAGTTTTTTAAGAGAATAACCTATATCTGTTACCCCCCAAGCCCATCGTCTTTCTTGATCGTATCGGTTTAGAAAAGTTTTAATCATATTTCCCGAGTAAACAGCATCTCCGCTTACAATGGTATAAAGCGGTATGGTTTTTACCTTTTCACCAAAAGTAAAAAATGCTTGAAAATAAATATGCCAATCTTCAGGAATGACATCTACATCCCAGTAATTAACCCTAGTTAGAAGCAGAAGATTTGTTGAATATGTAGATATTTGTATTAGTTTATTTTTTTGAGACAGAAATGCAATTCGTAAAATTGAAGAGAGTGTTGCTTGAATTCGAATAAAAAAAGGCAATTTCCAAAAATTATTATACAAAACAACAGGAGCCCAATAAAAATGAAAGTTTCTATCATCATCCTTTAAGAAAGTATATGTTAAATAAGAAAAATAGGGTCGAGAAAATTGACTATCTGCGTCACAGATAGTTATTAAGATGTTTTCTTTTTTCCATTTCATCTTTTCAACAAACTGGGTGAGTTTTTTTGCCGCGTGAGTTTGATTACTTGCTTTTCCAGCAACTTCGTTTGATGATAACTCATGAAAAGAAAAAAGAATATGTTCAAAAAAATGAGAATACTTTCTTTTTATTGCATCTCCCTTTTTAAACGCATCTATTTCCCGTTTTTCGAAAGCCAATACTAATGATATTTTTTTAAACGGGTAATCACTTTCTGTAATAATACGGACAGTGTTTTCCATTTTATCTAAAGATTCTTTATAATTTGGAATAATGATAAAATGATGTATTTGAGAAGTTTTTTTCAATGCTTGTACATATTTACTATAAGGAACTTTTTCATTTTCCGTGATTAGCTTGTATGAGAGAGTAGAAAAATATACAGTACGAACACAGGAATAAAAAAAATATAAATCAAAGGCAATAATAAAATAAGCAACCATCGCGGGGTGAAAAGGAGATATCCAAACAGGCATAGTTATAATAAACCAGGATAATAGGGGAATGAATATCTCAAAGGTTCTATTGATGAATTTTGATTTGACAACAAAGTCAGACATGTTCTCATTATACTCTATATGATTATAAAGAACTGAGGAGATAATTATAGAATTTACTGTATTAATCATGAAATCTACGCTATTTAATAGCTTATATAAACAACTAAATCTTGAGCAAAAAAGAGCTGTCGATTGCATAGAGGGATCTGTTATGGTGATTGCCGGGCCGGGAACAGGAAAAACTCAGATTCTGACACTTCGTATAGCAAATATTCTCATTAAAACCCAATCTAATCCTGAAAATATTCTTGTGTTGACGTTCACTGAATCTGCAGCTTATGAAATGAGAAAACGGTTGGTTGAAATTATTGGGAGTGTTGGATATAGAGTTCAGATAAATACGTTTCATGGTTTTTGTAATGAACTTATTCAAAAAAACTCAGATCAATTTTCACGTCTTATTAACGCAAAGAGTATTGAAGAACTTGAACAATTTCAAATTATAGAAATGATAATAAATGAAAATAATCTTTCTCATTTAAAACCAATAAATGCGCCACTGTATTTTGTTAAACCGATTCTTGAAGCAATAAATCAATTAAAAAAAGAAGGAATTGGCGCAGATCAATTAGCAAAAGGATTAGAAAATCAAAAAAAAGAACTCGATTTAATAACCGATCTTATTCATGATAAAGGTATATATAAGGGAAAAATGAAGGGCAAATATCATGGCTTATTTACACAGTTAAAAAGAAATACTGAACTTATAAGTGTTTATCGATTATATGAGGAAGAATTAAAAAAGCGGAATAAATATGATTTTAACGATATGCTTCTTGAGGTCATTGATAATTTTGAAGAGAATGAAGAATTTTTGCTTGAAATACAGGAATTATTTCAATATTTTCTTATTGATGAACATCAGGATACCAATGCGGCACAAAATATAATTATTCGACTTTTATGTGGGTATTATAAGAATCCTAATCTATTTATTGTCGGCGATGAAAAACAAGCAATATATCGATTTCAAGGAGCATCGCTAGAAAATTTTCTGTATTTTAAAAATCTTTATAAAGAAGCGATTCTTATTAATCTTGATCAAAATTATCGATCAACCCAATCTATTCTTGACGGTGCCGGAAGTCTCATAACACATACTTCAAAGGATCGGATATTATCAAACTCAAATCTCATATCTCAAAAAAAACATAAAGAATTCCCGATTCAAATCGCACATTTTAATCAGTATTACGCAGAGTATTATTATTTAGCTGATGAAATTCAAAACAAAATAAAACAAGGAGTACCTCTTCGAGAAATTGTAATTCTTATTCGAAATAACAAAGACAGGCTGCCTTTAATAGATGCGATTCAAAAGAAGAAAATTCCCTTTGTCATAGATTCATCTGAAAATATTTTTGAGGATCTATTTATTCAAAAACTTATTTCCATATTTCATTGTTTACTTTTTTATGGTGAAGACAAATGGCTCATTGAAACTATGCACATTAATACGTTTGCTGTTCATCCATTTGATATTTATCAACTCATGTATAAAGCAATAACAGCGAAAGTATCAGTTTGGAAGATATGTCTTGACGATACATTGACTTCAGAAATTTTGTTTCAAAATAAAAAAGCAATTAATACATTAATAACATTATTAACAAAGTGGAATGAGAAGGCAATGAATGACAGCTTTGACAACGTATTTATAGATATTTTGAATCAATCAGGGTTACTTCACGCAATTTTAAAAGATAAAAATTCTATTTCAATTCTGCGAAAGGTGACAATACTTTATAACGAAATAAAAAAAGGAGTATCTGCAAACCATTTATACAAGTTGAAAGATTTCATCGCATATTATAATTTACTGTCACAACATGATGTTACTTTAAGAAACTCTCATATTTCAATATTTCAAAATGGTGTTCGTATTATGACAGCTCATAGAGCCAAAGGTTTGGAATTTGATTATGTGTACATTATAAATGCGTTTAACGGTCATTGGGGAAATAAAAGAAATAAGAATAATTTGTTCCAACTTCCTTGGAAATACTTATCCATTGTATATGATCCTCACATAAAGGAAGAGGAGAATGAAGATGAGCGAAGACTTTTTTATGTTGCTCTGACTCGAGCTCGAAAAGAAGTATTGATCAGTTATTCCGATTCTTCAATAGAGGGGAAAGAACAGACTGTTTCTCAGTTTATTACAGAAATCGACAGTGTTTTAAAACAAGAACGTGATGTTTCAAAGTTTGAAAAGGAATTTAATGTTAAACCAGAAATAATTCTTTTGGAAAACCCACTTATAACTAAGGAGGAAAAAGATTTGTTGTACGTAAAAAATAAAGATTTTTTTTGGGATATATTTACCTTTCGAGGACTTTCAGTGAGTGGTTTGAACAATTACATTAAGTGTCCTTGGCGATATTTTTTTCGAAATCTTCTTCAGTTGCCAGATGTTAAAAGTATGAGCATGATTTTTGGATCCGCAATCCATGGTGCTTTAAATAAATATTTAATCGCACTGAGAGATAGTAAGGTAGATTTTGATTATATCTTAAAAGAATATAAACAAACCTTGTCAAAACAACCATTAAACGAGAAGGAGCTTGGTGAGCTGATGAAAAAAGGAGAATCAGTATTAAAGGGTTATTATAAAGAGAAAGCAATGTGGTGGGATAAAGATCTTGGAAGTGAAGTTGAAATAAAGGGAATTCGTTTTGACGACGGCATTTTTCTTAACGGAAAAATTGATATGATTGAAAAAATTGACAAATCAGGAAGGGTTACTGTATATGATTTTAAAACAGGAAAACCAAAAACAAGAAATTATATTGAAGGAAAACTAAATACAGCAAGCGGTGATTATAAGAGACAATTAGTCTTTTATAAATTATTATTGGAACGATTTAAAAAGGATAAGCATAGATTTAAAGTTGAAAAAGGGGTTATTGAATTTATTGAACCGGATGAAAAAGGTACATTTCATTCTGAACTCTTTGTGATTTCTCAAGATGAAGTTGTTGAGCTTGAAAAACTCATAAGACGGGTTGGAAACGAAATAAAAAATTTATCTTTTTGGGAAAAAAAATGTGAAGACAAAAATTGTTCATATTGTAAAATGAGGAGTTATTTAGAAGGGTAATAATTATTTATTTTTTTTGTGATGGATTTTTTGATGATGTGTTATTGAATGAGTGCTCTTATTATAATGAGCCTCAAATACTCCTGTTATTTGGAATTGGAATAATAATAGAATAATAAGCGGTAAGTAGAAAGTTAAACCTCTCAAAAAAAACAATGTAAATAAAATGATTACTATTAATACAGGTAAAGATGATGAATAAAAACCAATTTGAAGTATTTTAATGAATTTATAATGTTTATTAAAAGAACGATAAAAGAAATAAACAATAATACTACTTAATAGAATATATATAATACTTACAAAAAATAAAGTAATAGGAATTATTAACAAAAGTAATGGAAAGAATACAATAAGCATTAACTGAATAGTTTTAAAGAGCATTAACGACATCTTTAAAATATCTTCTTTTTTTAAAACAGTTGTATTATTAATTTGAGAATATGAAAAAGAACGCAGTTCTTTATTAAACATAGTGGTAATAGTACTTTTTGTAAGCAATATGGTAGATTCATATTCTTTAATTTTTTCAGGATTGGCTGTTTCATCAATAACTAAAAAAAGTGAATTATTTTTAGGAAATTGTATCCAAAATAAAAAAGGACGAAATAAGTTTGTATTTAATTCACCTTTGTGAATTGTTAGTTCAAAATTAGAAGGAATTAACTTTAAAGAACTAGTGAAAGAATTTTTATATGCATTTAGTGTAAGAGGATTAAAGTACAACAAAAAAAGTAATATCATTACAAATGAAAAGAACAATTGTGATTTTATAAAAAAAGCAAAAGATGTTGAGAATTTATTTTGTAAGAAGGTTTCATAGTGGGAAGATTGAGGTAGAAGACTAAATGAAAGTTGTTGTAAAAAGGTCTTGACTTTTTTCATATTAACCTTTATCATAGAGAAGTCAAGAAAAAAAATCAACTTCTTTTGAAGTTATTTAGTTTTGTACTATTTGTTGAATGTTGAATATTTATTATTAATTATTTAATTATTTATTAATTTACAAATAAACTTATGGCAGACGGTGTTTTTAAAAGAAATAAACCCCATTTAAATATTGGAACAATTGGTCATGTTGATCATGGTAAAACAACAACTACTTCAGCAATACATTATGTATTATCAAAAAAAGGACAAGCTAAATTTTTAAAATATGAGGATATTGATAAGGCTCCAGAAGAAAGAGCACGAGGTGTCACTATTAATCTACATCACTCAGAATACGAAACAGATAAAAGGCATTATGCACATATTGATGCTCCAGGGCACGCAGATTATATTAAAAATATGATTACTGGAGCTGCTCAAATGGATGGAGCTATCTTAGTTGTTTCTGCTCCAGACGGTCCTATGCCACAAACTCGAGAGCATATTTTACTAGCAAAACAAGTTAATGTACCTGCCATCATTGTTTTTTTAAACAAAGTCGATATGGTAGCTGACAAAGAAATTCTTGATTTAGTTGAAATGGAAGTAAGAGATCTTCTCACTAAATACGGTTTTCCAGGAGATAAAGTACCGGTAATAAGAGGATCAGCTTTAAAAGCACTTTCAGATGATCCAGAAGCAATTAAGGCAATCGAAGAATTAATGAATCAAGTTGATGAATATTTTCCAGAACCTGTTCGACCAGTTGATAAACCATTCCTCATGTCTGTTGAAGATGTATTTACGATTCAAGGAAGAGGTACTGTCGTAACAGGTAGAGTTGATAGAGGTACTCTTAAAGTTAACGAAGAAGTTGAACTAGTCGGCTTAACTGAGACAAAAAAGGTTGTTGTTACCGGTATTGAAATGTTTAGAAAAACACTTGATGAAGCTCGAGCTGGTGATAATGTTGGACTATTACTTCGAGGAATAGAAAAAGAAGATGTTCAGAGAGGACAAGTAATTGCAAAGCCAGGTTCAATTACACCACATACTGAATTTGAAGCAGAGATAGTTGTTCTAAAGAAAGAAGAAGGAGGTCGCCATACAGCTTTCTTTAATGGTTATAGACCACAATTTTATTTAAGAACAACTGACGTTACTGGTGAATTAAATTTGCCAGCAGGTGTTGAAATGGTAATGCCTGGAGATAACGTGAAAATTACAGGTAAACTCATTTATCCCGTTGCTCTTGAAGTGGGATTAAAATTTGCTATTCGAGAAGGTGGACATACTGTAGGCGCAGGAGTAGTTACAAAAATAATTAAATAATAAATAGTAATAAGTAATTTTACTGTAAATTTGCTCTTTTAAATGTATGCCAAAAGGAAGAATAAGGATAAAATTGAAGTCGTATGATTATCGGTTAATCGATGATACTTGTCAAAAGTTAGTCGATACTGCTGTTCGAACAGGAGCTTCAGTACTTGGTCCTATTCCATTACCGACAAAAACAGAAGTCTTTGTAGTTACAAAAGCTTCGTTTGGCGACAAAGACGCTCGAGAACAATTTGGTTT
>Ga0210057_1010807_pt1 | contig 10248 bp, 8 predicted proteins | sample CryGeyCG2114_010_2_FD_183968 | JGI IMG/M metagenome (GOLD analysis project Ga0210057, IMG submission 183968) | Groundwater microbial communities from aquifer - Crystal Geyser CG10_big_fil_rev_8/21/14_0.10 (SPAdes) (version 2) | ecosystem: Environmental > Aquatic > Deep subsurface > Groundwater ...
TTGCGGCGGAAGATAAAAATATAAATTTAAATTTTATGAATATGAATCAAAAAACAATTCTAAAAATTTCAGGAATGCATTGTGCTTCATGCTCGGCTATTATTGAGAATGCGCTAAAAAACGAGGAAGGTATAAAATCGATTAATGTCAATTTCGCTACAGAAAAAGCTTATTTAGAGTTTGACTCAATTGAGATAAGCATTGCCAGAATTCAAAAAATTATTGAGAAATTGGGATATAAAGCAACGGAAGAAACTGCCGAAGAAGAAATACATGACCATCATAAAGAGGCAAAGACCCAAGAAATCCGAAAATTGAAAAAGCGGCTTATTTCCGCTTTAATTTTTAGTCTACCCATTATTTATATGGTGATGGGCGAAATGATTGGATTGCCAATGCCAACAATTTTTGAAAATTATGGAACTATTATCCAGTTTGCTTTAGCGACGGCTGTTATTGTTTCCTGCTTTAATATCTGGACATCCGGCTTTAAAAAATTGCTACGTCTGTCTCCAAATATGGATACCCTAATCTTTATTGGCACAGCCGTTGCTTATTTTTATAGTTTAACTATTTCCGTTATGATATTTTCGGGCGTAAAAATTGAGGCGCATCTTTACTATGAAAGCGCGGCTCTAATTTTGGTCTTTATCTCTTTGGGTAAATATTTGGAAGCGATAACCAAGGGCAAAACAAGCGAAGCGATTAAAAAATTAATTGGTCTTCAACCAAAAGAAGCCACGATAATTAAAAACGGCGAAGAAATAAAAATTCCTATTTCCGAAGTGAAGGTTGGAGACGTTATTATGGTTAAACCCGGAGAAAAAATTCCTGTTGATGGAATAGTTATCGATGGCTATTCCGGCGTTGATGAAAAAGCAATCACCGGCGAAAGTATTCCTGTGGAAAAGAAAAAAGACGATGAAGTAATTGGCGCGACCATTAACAAAACCGGTGTTTTGAAATTCAAGGCAACGCGGGTTGGCAAGGATACGATGTTGGCCCAGATTATAAAAATAGTTGAGCAGGCTTTGGGTTCCAAAGCGCCAATCCAGCTCTTGGCTGATAAAGTTTCCTTTTATTTTGTCCCATCTGTAATTTTAATTGCGATTTTGGCTTTTTTGATCTGGATTTTGTTTGGTCAGCCGCTGGCTTTTGCCCTGACGGTTTTTGTGGCGGTTTTGATTATCGCTTGCCCTTGCGCTTTAGGTCTAGCAACACCAACTGCGGTAATGATGGGTACTGGTTTGGCGGCAAAAAATGGCATTTTAATTAAAAGTGGCAAAGCGTTAGAAATTGCCAGAGATGTAAATATTGTTATCTTTGATAAAACAGGAACACTAACCAAAGGTGAGCCAAGCGTTACTGATATTATTCAAGTTAAAAATGAGATTAGCAAAAATTCTATTTTGCAAATCGCCGCGTCAGTGGAAAAAAATTCCGAACATCCTTTGGCAGAAGCGATTGTCAGAAAAGCCAAAGAAAAGAAGTTAGAATTATTTGAGGTAAAAAAATTCCAGGCCATTCCCGGCCATGGTGTTTTGGCCGAGCTTGGTAGCGAAAGAATACTTTTTGGGACAAGAAAGTTAATGACGAATAATCAAATTAATCCAATCTCAATAGAAGAAAAAATGATTGCCTTAGAAAATCAAGGCAAGACAGCCATGATTTTATCGCAGGACCAAGATATTATCGGTATCATTGCCGTGGCTGATACACTCAAAGATTATTCAAAAGAAGCGGTTGAGATGCTTCATAAAATGGGAAAAAGGCCGCGATAATTACCGGAGATAATAAAAGAGTTGGCCAAGCTATTGCGAAGCTTGTCGGTATAGACAGAGTTTTAGCTGAAGTATTGCCGCAAGAAAAATCAGCCGAAATTAAAAAATTACAAAGCGAAGGAAATATCGTGGCAATGGTTGGCGATGGCATTAACGATGCGCCTGCCTTGGCTCAAGCTGATTTAGGCATTGCTTTGGGTTCCGGCACCGATGTGGCCATGGAAACTGGGGAAATAGTTTTAATTAAAGATGATTTGAGAGATGTGGTAAGGGCAATTGATTTGAGTAAATATACTTTAAATAAAATCAAGCAAAATCTTTTCTGGGCTTTCTTTTATAATATTGTAGGTATTCCTGTCGCCGCGGGTATTTTATATCCTTTTACTGGTTGGCTTTTAAATCCGGCCATTGCCGCGGTGGCCATGGCCTTTTCGTCGGTTAGTGTTGTTTCAAATTCGCTCTTGATGAAATTTTATGAAATTAAATAGAAAGGAGAATATTATAATGGATTACTCTATGATGAACGGCGCTGGCGGCAGTGGAATGATGTTTTTCTCTTGGATTCCCTTCGGTCATTGCGAACTTCCGACTTCGTGTACAAATTTTGCAATCGGGGATGCCAGACTTGAACTGGCGACCTCATCGTCCCAAACGATGCGCGCTACCAACTGCGCCAATCCCCGATACATTAGATTTTAGCAGAAAGCGCCTTATTTTTCAATGTATTTGCGGGTCCTGTTCGGGTACCATCTTTTTCAGACCGCGTTCTCGATGTAACACCTGCGGGGTGTTACTTGGTTATTTTATTCTGCGGATTTTAAGCAAATCCCAGAAAATTATCACCAAAATCAATATAAATACAAAAGGAGAAAGTTTATTATAATTTAATGCGCCTGAAATATCGCCATGCAAAATGCGGGAAATGCCGTGGGAAGCCCCGCACGCCGGGCAAAAACAATCATGAAAAATTCCTGTCTTCGGACAGTGATTTTTGAAAATAACAGGTAAAATAAAATTTTTATAAATACAGAATCTACCCGGTTCGCCAAGTTTTTCAGTAGGAAATAAAGCAAAAAAAATTAAAACAAAACTAAAAACAAAAACCCGCGCTCGTGGAGTGCTCAAAGTGATTATTTCCTAGAAAAAAGCTCGCGTATTTTCTTTTAGTCTTCCCATTCAATGCCGGGAAACGGTTTTTTCATCGCGATTAAGATAACATCCACTAGCCACCAAATGCCGCCGGTAATAAGCTTTAATACTCCTAAACCGATTTGGCCCATCATAAAGCGGTCAACGCCCAAAGAACCTACTAAGATGGACAAAATCAAAGTCACTGTCCAATTCAGTTTTTTGGTTGGGGTAGGCGTGGACGTTTGTGTTTGTTCTGCCACAATGCTTCCTTATAATAAAATTATATCATACCTTGAATTTTTTTGGCAATTGATTTATAATCTAAACTTAATTGCTCTTTCAAAAAAAGGAGGTGAAATGGATTGCGCATTTTGCTTGTGCCTTCTGCAGACATTGATGCTTTTGAGCAAATGGGCTATAAAACATATGAACGATGCAGAGCCGCTTTCAAACTGTGGCAAAGCGGCGAATACGACCGCGTCTTGCTGACGGGCGGAATGTGCCGTCCGTCAAGAATTCAGGAAGTCCCAGATGCTGAAATAATGAGACGATATTTGTGCCATAAAGGCGTGCCGGAAGACGCTATCCTCATAGAAGATGAAGCAAGAGATACTTTCCAGAATGTCGCTTTTTCTCTTCAACTTCTTTTAGTAAAAGGCATTTGGTCGAAACAAACTGAAATTACTGTTGTTTCAACGAAACAGCATTGTCGTAGGTTTAGAGTGACTTTCTGGCGATGTTATAAAATCAAAATTTGCGAGCACCACGTAAATTATTACCAACCTTTAAGAGAAAGAATGGCTGAAATGTTGTTTTACATTGTTCATCTGGTTGATCCAAGGGGTACAAGTTTCATTGCTAAGTGGAATCGAAAAAAAAGGACATTTTCACAATCGGCTCGATAATTTCGGGCCTTTTTAGTCGTATTTTCCTTTTTTTAAGTTTTTTCGCACTTGCCATAATTCACCTAAAGTGCGAAGAAAATCTTTTGGCCGCACTTTGGAGCGACGCTCATTGTACCAAAAAACCGGCACTTCTTTTATTTCAAGCCCCATTTTTTTGGCGATTAGTAAAATTTCAAAATCAAATCCCCAGCGGTTTAGTGTCATTTTAGCGAAAATTTTTTTTGCTATACTTGTTTCAAACATCTTAAATCCGCACTGGGTGTCAGTTAATTTTAATCCTAACATTAAACGAATTAGCAAATTAGCTGATCTCGCGAAAAAAATTCGCCAAAAAGGTTGTTTGATTTTGATATAACCGCGGCGCAGATAGCGCGAGCCGATAATAACAGGATAAGCTGTCAAAAATTGCTTAAATTGCTCAAATTGGGAAATCGGCGTTGACTGGTCTGCATCCATAAAAAGAATTTTATTTCCCTTACAATGTTTGACGCCAAAAGCTATTGCTGCGCCTTTTCCTTTATTTTCTTTATATCCAATAACCTGAAATTGCGGCCATTTGTTAATCATTTTTTCAATTTTTTCTTTTGAGTCGTCTGTTGAGCCATCATCAACGATAATTACTTCAAAATCAAAATCTTGCTTTGTTAAATAATTGCTTACATCAAAAAGAGTTTTTTCAATGCGTGAGCCGTCGTTGTAGCAGGGAATGATTACAGATAGTTTCATTTTTTCTCTATATGATAAACATAAGTAGAATAGCCAATTCGCTCTATTGGCTGGTAGTTTTTTAACCAATTATACCTTCCAGATTGTAATGACACAACACTCAAAACTAAATAACCCGAAACATTTTTGTCTTCCGGTGAAAGTGACACATAATTTATTTCATAATAATCTAAAGCTTCTTTATCCCAAAAATAATCAAGATAAACTTGCTCAATGTTTTGTTTTTTAAGATATTGCGAAAGTCGTTTTACGTCAGCACTCCAATCTATATTGGAATCTGACAGATATTTTGGGCCATTTTTGGGGCCGCCAATAAGTTCATTAAAATATGCCAAATATGAAGGATAAATAAATAAATTAGCTGCCAAAAACCAAACCAAAGCAGTTGTTAGCGCAATTTTGGGCCAGATATTTTTCAAATTAAAAACATTTGATAGCCGCGAAATATAAATATAAATAAAAGGATAAATTAAAAGAACATGGCGCAAACCTAAATTTGCTTTGGAAAGCATTGCAAAAGCAAAAAAGATAATTGGCGGCAAAATGAGCAAAATTTCGTCAAACTTATCTTTAACCGGAAAACGGCGAAATGAAAAAATTGCCACGATCAACAAAAGTAAAACGGCCGTCGGAGTTTTAATGACAAAAGCAATGGGAAAATAATACCACCATCCGGTTTTGGACAATTCACCCAAAAGATAAGAGCTGTGGCCATGGGCGGCATGAATTAATACCATTATTAAACCCTTAAAATAATAAGCCGGAATAAGTAAATGAGTAAATTTTGCTGCTATGGGATTGTTTGCTATACCTTGGGGAATGTTAGTATTCAAATTGACATTTGAAATTGCTGCAGCAATATTTTCTGTCAAAGGCATTCGGTATAAAGAAAAACAATAGGTTGCCCAAATCACCAGATAGCTAACGACTAACGACATAAGACAAAAGAGTATAATTTGCCATTTTTTGGTTTGGTAAATTCTTATTACTGCAAGAATAACAAAAACCAAAGGCAAAATTATTGCTGTATATTTAGTAGAAAGCGCCAAACCTAAAAAAAGTCCAGCAAAAAGAGCGCGTTTTGACGAAGGATTTTTTAAGCACTCTCCCCAAAAATAAACAGCAACTATAAAAAATAAAGCCAATCCCAAATCTGTATTTGCAAATCTTCCGTGTGCCATTAAATTTGGACAAAAGGCAGTTAAAATCATAGCAATAAATCCAGCTTTAAGGCCAAATAGTTTTTTAGCCCAAAGAAAAACAAAAAGAGAAAGAACAAGATAGAGCAATAGCATAGGAAGTCGCGCAAAAAACAAAATCTTTCCGGCATTGTTTCCTGATTTGTAAATTAAAGAATTTCCAAATTCCCGCGCCTGAACCCAAGAGTCAAAATAAAAATTTTCCGCCTCTTGCCAAAGCCGCTCTCCTTGATCCGGAAGATTTAATCGCATAAAAAGCAAAGGAGTAGCAGTAATTTCCTTGATTAATGGCGGATGTTCTGGATCAAAGCGAAAATCACCCCGGGTTAAATAAGTGTATCCTGCTCCAATGTGCACGCCTTCGTCAGCCGTCATTGAATCATTTCGCATACTTCCTGCTGATAGCAAAAAACTGGCAGATAAAATTATCATGATGCCAAAAATGACAACTACCTTTTTGCTTATTTTGCTGTAAGTCCAATATTTATTTGCGAAAAAATTCCAAATCAAAGAAAAGAAAGTAGCAAAAAATAGCGCAAAAATTCGTCCATCAATCTGGCGCCCTAAGAGAAAAAATCCATCATTAATTAAAAGTCCAACCGTGCTAATGAGAAAAAATTTTAATAAAAAAATGCTTTGTGTAGTTTTGACGCTGGCATTGCTTGATGAAAGACCATTTTGATATTCTTTGCGAAAAGTCCAGAAAGTATTTAACAAAAAACTATTTATAACAGCAATAGAAAAAGAAATTGTTTTAGCCCAAATTTCGTTTTCTTGTATTGAGAAAAAATGAACACATGAAGTTAAAATTAAAAAAATTAGCCAATCTAAAGCAGTATTTAATATGCCAACCAGGGCAAATTTACCAAATTGGTTAATGAGTTTTTTCATTTTTTCATTGTTTGGCATCTGATTGATGATAGATTTTGGGCGTGACCCAAAAACCGAGATATTTTCCCAGCATTAGGCGGGTTTGCGCATCAATAGCCGGAATTGAGCCGAAAAATATTGCAGGAATAGGCACAAAAATCCATTGAAGGTATATCTCTAAAGTTTTTCTAAAACCATAGCGTTTTGGTTTATGAGGAAGAAGCCCCAAAGAAATAAAAGTAGAAACAACAATACCAATCCAAGCTAAACTCAAAAGATAACGAGCCAGTTGCGGAAATTTGTAAGCCAAAATTGTAGTTCTAAAAACCGGACTTAAGGCAAAAGGAAGCCAGCCAATAGTAAGAAGTAAAAGTGAAGCAGTAGCCCAAGAATAGTGTCCTTCAAACTGACGCCAAAAAACCAACAGTCGGCTTAATAAAGGAATTTCTTTGTGGCGCGGCAATTCCTTGCAAAGATAAGGAAAATGCTCTACGCCATATGCCCAACGTCGTTTTTGTAAGTATTGTTGTCGGAATGTATCCCAAAGGTTTCTGCCTGCAATAGCATCCATATAAACAGGAGTAAATAAAGGGACAACTTGATGATCTCCTGCATAAGTGAAATATGCTCGGAAAAATTGGCGCGAGTCTTCAGAAACAATGTTAGTATCCCAAAAATCAATTTCAACGAGAGTTTGCATTGACATTGCTTGGGAAGAAAAATTTATCATACGGTAAGGCCTTGTTGCTTCAATCATTTGCCAAAAAGAAGCAGACAAAGCCACAAGTCGCGTTAGAAATGTTACTTCCCAAATATTGTTTGAATAAAGTGGGATAGGTTGAAAAGTTCGTCGTAGCCGATTAGGATTTACAATAAATTTGTAAGCCAGACAGGCAAAATATTGCGGGTGTGGTCTGGTATCAGAATCAAAAGCTGAAACAATAACATTTTTATAATCAATTTTTTCTTGATCAAGAAATTTTTGCAGTTGACGAGCTGCATATGTTAGGTTAGCGCCCTTGGCTTTCATTTCGCCTTTTAAGTTTTCTGGGTGTTCTGTCACGAGAAATTTATAAAAAACATTACTAAACTCCTTTCTTAAAATTTCCGCTTTTTTCCTGCCTGAAAAACCTTCGCGTTTCTCAATACCCAAAACAACAATCATCCTTTCTTTGGGCCAAAGCGATTTTTGGCAGGCAGAAATTGAGGCGCGTAAAGTGTCCACTTCTTCTTTGTAAGTGGGAAAAATCACTGCTTGGTAAAGATTTTGCCAGTCAATTAAAATTTTTTCTTTTTCTTTCAATAAGGAAATTTCTTCCCATTCTTCTTTTAACTTGCTTTTAACAAAACCACGAGAGTAGCGTATTTTCTTTTTTAAGTTAAAAAGATAATTATCAAGATTTTTTAATTCTAAAAGGCGTTCCATCCAATCTATTTCAATACCATGGCGTAAGTGGGCATAACCCAAAATTAAGTGAGTTCCCATTACAAAAGTTTTATAAAGCCAATAGAGGTCGTACAAAATTATAAAATAAGCCAGATACATCGGCCAGAAAATCGCTAAGACAAAAGGAGTAAGCAGTGTTGTCCAGCAAAAAAATCCTGGTATAATTTCGTAAAAACGTTTCATATTAAATCACTACAAGGTAGATCAAGATCAATATTTCAGCTAAAAGGGCGACAATTTGAAAAAAATAAGCCAAACGCGGCTCTTTTTTATTCAAAAAAAAGAAAAATAGGCCATTGATAAATAAAATTACCCATGCAAAAATTATCAAAACCCAACTGAAATACACCTTTTTTATTAGAAAAACCACTAGATTTATCAAGAAAAATACAGCAGGCGTAAATAACGAAGCATAAAAAAATTTCATTACAAGGAGATTCTACCAGATACTTTATTTTTTTTCCAGAGGGTGATATAATACCTATATGTTTCAAAATATTAAAGAATACCCGCTTATTGCTTTGCGGGACACTCTGATTTTTCCTTACCAGGTGATGCCGATTTTAGTTGCAAGACCCAAATCTGTCGTTGCTTTAGAACGCGCAGCGGTAGAACAAAATCTTGTTGTATTTATGGCGCAAAAAGATAAAAAAATTGACAACCCCAAAGAAAACGATATGTATAAAGTGGGTTGTTTGGCGCGCATTCAGCAGATGAATAAACGGCCCGATGGCTCAATACAGGTGTTAGCTGAAGGATTAATCCGGGTACGCATTTTAGGTTTTACTAAAGAAAAAAATTATTTTCGGGCAAGGGCCGAAGAAATTGTAGAGCAGCCGGTTATTAATATGGAAATAGAAGGATTGATGAGAACTGTCATTTCTCAGTTTCGTCAAATTATTGAAATTGGCCGCATTGCCCCGCCTTTTGATGCGATAATTTCTTTATTTAACTTAAAAGATCCCAATCGTTTAGCTGACTTAATCATTGCAAATCTTGATGTCAGTTTGAAAGAAAGGCAAAAAGTGCTTGAAACTATAGAAACGACTGAGCGCATTTCATTAGTAAATAAAATTTTGTCACAAGAAATAAAAGTTTCTCAAGTTGGTAGAAAGATTCAAGGAGAAGCAGAAAAAGAATTGGGTAAAATGCAGCGTGAAATGATTTTGCGTGAGCAAATGAAAGCAATTCAAAAAGAGCTTGGCCAAGGTGAAGAAGGAGAATTTGAGGAGATTTCCAAAAAAATCAAAAACGCTGGAATGCCGGAAGATGTCCGGCAAAAATCCGAAAAAGAACTTGACCGGCTTAAAAAAATGCCTGCTTTTTCTCCGGAAATTCCTTATGTTCGAACTTATTTAGACTGGTTGGTAGAACTTCCCTGGAAAATTGAAAGTGACGCTTCGGATAAAGAGATTGATATTAAAAAAGCAGAAAAAATTTTAGAAGAAGACCATTACGGCTTAAATAAAGTTAAGCAAAGAATAGTAGAATACTTGGCTGTTCACAAACTGGCAGGCAAGATAAAAGGGCCGATACTTTGTTTTGTTGGGCCACCGGGAACAGGAAAAACTTCGCTTGGCAAATCAATAGCCCGCGCAATGAATAGAAAATTCATCAGAATGTCTTTGGGCGGTATTCGCGATGAGGCAGAAATTCGCGGTCATCGCCGAACTTATGTCGGGGCACTTCCCGGGCGAATAATTCAAGGCATTAAAAATGCCGGCGCAAAAAACCCTGTTTTTATGCTGGACGAAATTGATAAAGTCGGTTCGGATTTTCGCGGTGATCCATCTTCTGCTTTACTTGAAGCTCTTGACCCCGAGCAAAATTTTTCTTTTTCCGACCATTATTTGGAAGTGCCGTATGATCTTTCACAAGTTGTTTTTATTACAACTGCCAATATGGTTGATACCATTCCTTCGCCTTTACTTGATAGAATGGAAATTATTCTTTTTCCCGGATACACCGAAGATGAAAAACTTCACATCGGGAAAAAATATCTTGTTCCAAAGCAAATTGAAGCACATGGTTTGAAAAATTCTCAGATAAATTTTATTGATAGTTCTTTGCGAAAAATTATTCTTGAATATACTAAAGAAGCTGGCGTTCGTGAATTAGAAAGGCAAATCGCTGCAGTCTGCCGAAAAGTAGCCAAAGCAGTTGCTGAAGGTAAAAAGAAAAAAGAAAAG
>Ga0210057_1010810_pt1 | contig 10247 bp, 10 predicted proteins | sample CryGeyCG2114_010_2_FD_183968 | JGI IMG/M metagenome (GOLD analysis project Ga0210057, IMG submission 183968) | Groundwater microbial communities from aquifer - Crystal Geyser CG10_big_fil_rev_8/21/14_0.10 (SPAdes) (version 2) | ecosystem: Environmental > Aquatic > Deep subsurface > Groundwater ...
TTGTTTGGTTTTTGTATTAATAAATAAAGATATGTAATGATTTCTGATTAATACTCCCCTAATTTTTTCTGCTCTTTTTTGCCTTTTGTCTGATTCCATGTGCTCCAGGTTTTTCTGAATATGCCATCATCTTTATGCTTCTTAGCATAATCTTTCACGAATTTCTGGGTTACAGGGTCTGAGGTATAGCCAGAACCAAAGTCTTTTCCTATTTTCTTTTTTATTTTTCTTACCTCTTTTTCTCGGGTTGATTTTGCTATTATGGAAGCTGCTGAACATGCAATATGATTTACATCTGCTTTATGCTCTATTACAAACTCTAAGTTATCTTTTTTATTAACATAAGATTTTAATGTATTTTTCCATTTTTCTATGTTGGGAGAAGGACAGTCAACAACAACTTTAATTTTGTCTAGCCCTTGATTGATATGATTTATAATTTCAGCTGCTTTCATTGCCTCTATTCTGTTTAAATTTATTCCTGAATTTGTTTTTCCATCTATTTCTGCTGGATAAATTATGCAAATATGATAAGATAAGGCTTTTGCTCTTATTATTTCTGCTAGAATTTCTCTTCTCCTTGAAGTTAATTTCTTGCTGTCTTTTACTCCTTCTTGTCTAAATTCTTTTTCTAATTCAGAATCAATTAGACAGCCTGCCATTATCATCGGGCCTATGACTGGTCCTAAAGGTGAATAATCTTAAGATTATTTTCTACCCGAATCGTCAATACCCAAGATTAGCATGTTAAATTGCCAGAATTTCTTTGTTTGTTTCCCGCTTTATCCATCTCCCATCATTCTGCCTCCTTACAAGATTTAATATTAACTAATTAGTATCTTTATATTTAAATGTTTATTTTGTGCCTTCTCACTAAATTTTTTCCTTTAGCCTAATTCAGGCTCCAACTTAATTCTTTCGGTTTTCAACCACGCTTCGCTGAAAGAAATAAGAGAGCCTTCATTTTTTCCGGCTATGGAAAAAATTTTATCATTTCGAAGGCTTAATAAAGATAAAAGCATAAATAAAGAGATGGAGATTGAATTAACCCCTAAAGAAAGAATTAAAGATTTGAAACTGCCTCAACAAATTGAGGGGGATTTGGCTTATTTTTGTGGTGTTTTGGCTGGTGATGGAAGCATAGGCTATAGGGAAAAGAAAAAAGAATATTGTATTAAATGCGTTGGTAATCCTAAAGATGAACAAGAGTACTATAATATTTTAATAAAAGATACAATAAAAAAATTATTTAATTTAGATATAAAACCAAAGTTTCATGATAAGAAAACAACCTATGGATTTAGTTTATATTCAAAAAGTGTCTTAAGATATTTGACTGAATTTATTGGTTTGCCTTTAGGCAAAAAATATGATAAATTAAGAATTCCTAAAATTTTTATGAATAATAAAGAATTAGTTAATAGTTTTATTTCGGGGGTTGCAGATACAGATTTTCATTTAGCTATAAAGAAAGGGTACTATCCTGTAATAAAAGGTACTTCAAAAAGCAAAAAGTTTATTGAAGAAATAAAGAAATTCTTAGAGAAAGAAGGTTTTAAAGTCTGTATGTATGAAAGAAAACAATTTGATGAAAGAGTAAATAAGAATATAGTAACTCATGACATTGAATTATCCGGATATAAACAATTTATTAAATGGATGAATGAAATAGGTTTAAAGCATCCTAAGAATAAAGAAAAAATTAATAGACTTTTAGAGTTATACAAGAACAAAACACAAACTTTAAAAGTATAGATATGCCATATTCTTTAGCGGGGGAAGACCGAAAGGTTTTCCAGGTATAGCGGGGTGGAAACATTGTATGTTGCCCAAAGCAGCCTGGAGTGCTCGCAGTTTATCTAAAGATAAGCGAATGGCCCATAACCCTGAGGTACTTTGCTAAGAAAATCTTGCAAGGCTCAAACGCGTGGTTCAAATTGGGCTTAGAAAATCTAACCCTTGGAAGTCCCGCCCCCGCTACTTTTATAAAAAAAGGGGGGAGAATGAAAAAACCAGCAATAGATGTTGCAAATTATTTTTTAGTATTGGTAATTCTTAATATTTTTCTGCATTATTTAATTCCTATTGAACAAATAATTTTCTTTCCCTACAATCTGATAGGGACTATATTATTTATTGTTGGATGGATACCAAATATCTGGGTGGGAATATATTTTAGGAAAATAAATACTTCAATTCCTGCACGAGAAATGCCTAAAAAATTAGTTACTAATTGCTTTTTTAAAATAAGCAGGAATCCTGTTTATCTTGGTATGGTTATTGCATTGGTTGGAGAGGCAATTTTTTTAGGTTCTTTAGTTACATTTATAATTCCAATTCTATTTTTTATTTTAGTTAATCAAATAAATATTCCATATGAAGAAAAAAATCTTGAAAAAGTTTTGGGGAGAAAATATTTAAATTACAAGAAGAAAGTAAGGAGATGGATTTAACATGACAGGTGAAGGTGAAGGTAAAATTAAAATTGGTAAGGCGGATGTATTTATACATTTGAAAGGCAAATCAAATGCAAGGATAACTCATGTAGATATCGAGTTAGATGAATTAAATAAGATTATAGAACCTGGAGAGAGCAGTTATGTTCAAGGAAAAGAAGGCGGGGTTTTTATTGGTTTGAAAAAAGAGATGATACAGAGAATTGAGAATTCTCTGTCCCATCCAACTTTAAAAAAGTTGAAGGTAAAAATAGCTGAGAAATTAGCTAAAGAATAAATTTAAAAGTTAATGGTTTCTTAAACAAATATACTCGGATTGACACTTGTAGATAAATATAAAAAAGATTGTCTCGTGTCAATCCTCGGCCCACATGGCCCAATGGTAAGGCGACAGATTGCTAATCTGTTTTCCGCAAGGATTTGCAGGTTCGATTCCTGCTGTGGGCGTAAATTATTTTTATTAGATTTAGGGACAATTTCTTTATCAACGCCCAAATAGAAAGATTGGCATTGGATTGATAGTCTTTGTTACTTTTAGATAGTCACATATTGGAAAGATTTATAAATTCTATTCTGTCCATATTTTAACATGGAAAATCAAATAGAAAGTATACTAAATAACTCAACTGGAAAACAAAAAGTAATGACTGGCATGCGCCCTACTGGAAAGATGCATCTTGGTCATTTAGTCGCAGTATTAAAACCCTTTTTAGAGCTCCAGAGATTGTCTATAATAGATGACCGATTAAGTTCCCCCTCCTTTATGATTGCAGATATTCATTCAATGACTACCCGAAACACCGCAGAAGATTTTAAAACAGCAGAATCAAGGTTAGTAGATTTTACAAAAGAGTTAATCGCTTCTGGGGTAGACCCATCCAAATCAATAATTTATGCACAATCTACTGTGCCCGAACATCTAGAAATTGGGTATTTATTATCAAATTTAGTACCTGTTGGTTTACTTGAGAGAAACCCTACTTATAAAGATTGGATAGCAAAATTAGCATCTCCAACTGCTGCGCTCTTTTTATATCCTGTATTGCAAGCTGGAGATATTCTAACAAATGATGGAACTATAATTCCTGTTGGGAGAGATCAACTGCCCCACCTCGAAATTTCAAGGAAGATAGCCAGAAGGGTTAATGAATTGGGAGGTTATGAACTTTTTAGAATTCCCCAAGGTCTTGAAATATTGAATGAAGTAATGTTAGGAACAGACGGCCAGAAAATGGGAAAGAGCGCAGGAAATACTGTTGACTTAGGTGAAGAAGACAAAACTTATAAAAAGAAGATTAGGGGAATGGTTACAGATCCTCAAAAAACACAGGATCATAGTTATATTGGGCATCCAAATATCTGCTCTGTTTATTCTTATCATAGTTATTTTACTTCGGAGATATCTGATATTGAAAAACGGTGTCAAGAAGGGGGTCTTTTATGTGGCGATTGCAAAAAAGTACTAGAAAGCAATATTGCACCTTATATTGAAGCATTTAGAGAAAAACGCGCAGCGATTACAGATAAAGACGCCCATGAGGTTTTAAGAGAAGGTCAAAGAAAAATCTCAAAGGTTGCTGGTGAAAAACTAAATGGACTAAAAGAAATTTTAGGAATACGATATTCCTTTTAAAAATGGAATTTGCGCATAAACTTGCAGAGAGTTCTTGGAGCAAGAACGAAAAACAACTTCTAATATCTGGACTTAAAAGATTTAATCCGAGCGATACGGATGGACTCTTTGAAGGAGATGTTTGGAAAAGAGGAATTGTTTTAGCCCAATCGGGTTTTGATTTTGTCAAGCAACAAGTAGAAAAGAATGCTCCTCTTTCAATTTTTGTTGGATATTCACCTGGAAGATCCCATTTAGGATATATAGTCATGAGAAATTTATTAAATTCTTTGAGAAATTATGGCAACACTCATATTCTGCTTGGAATTAATGCACAAGAATCTATGAAAACTCATAGAAGAAGCCTTGAAGAAACTTTAAGAATTAGTGAAATTGTGGAAAGAGTTTTATTAGGGGGTAGAAATGAAGAGCAGATTACAAGAATCTATGACTTGCCCTATCTTAATTGTCCTGGTGTTCAAAAGGATTATTCAAAAGTATATTCGGAAGTAAGTGGCGCGTTGAGTGTTGCTGATTTTAAAAAGATAATGGGTTGGTCTGAAGAAACTGCCTTATCAGAATATATTAGTTTATTGGGCGCAATTACTGGGATGATGTATCCTAGCGCAAAATCTACAGAAGATGCCACTTTAGTTTTTACTGATCTAAAACACTTACCCTTTGTAAGATTGGCTAAAAAAGTAGCCCATAAAATAGGTGCTAGAGAACCCTCTTTTTTAGTTACGAACGCACTACCTTCGTTAAGTGATGGAGAAAAAAGAATGTCGAGTTTAGGCGGAGACTCAACGTTATATCTTTTTAAGGAGGAGGAATACGATAAATTTTCTAGAGTTCGAACTGGGGGGAGGGCTAGAGGGGAGCAAGAATTATATGGTGGTAATCCAAATTCTTGTTTAGCTCTAAATATAGCGGCTTTTATTATTAATTCGGAAGAAACAGAAAAAACCGTAACTGCTTGTATCTCTGGCAAGCAATCTTCGTGCAGAGAATGCAAAGCTATAATGAAAAAGCATATAAAGAAAGAAGGAGATGCTGTTAAATGATAAAACATATTGTACTAATTACAGATTGTTGTGATGTTGCTGCTGAGCAAATAAAAGCAAGAATAATAAGAATGCTGGGTTATTATAATCTGGATGTTAAAATATATAATGCATTTACGCCACCATTTCAGATAAATAATGGTATGTTTTTGGCAAAACTGCTTGCTGACGAAGTCCCAGAAGGGGACAATACTCTTTACTTGGCTATACTAAACCCCCTTAGAGAAAAACCAAAGAGAATTTTTGGGAAATTAAAGAATGGATCATGGTTCGTTGGAGCGGATACGGGCATTTTTTCATTACTATTCAATACCTTCGGGATTGAAGAATTATGGGAAGTAAAAAACCAAAAACATTATCCATTTGGTGGGCTACATATTCATACAGTAGTTGCATCTAAATTGTTATGTGGGGCAAAGAAGGAAGAACTTGGAGAAAAGATACCAGACCAAAATATAAAAACTTTCTCCCCAAAAGAAGGAGAGGTTGTTCATATAGACAATTTTGGACTCTCAAAAATTTGGCTTAGAGAAAAAGATATGGGCATCAGTGAGAATATGCCTATCGAGGTGGAAATTTTTGACTCGAGTTCTAATCTCAAAAAAACTATAAATGGCATCTATTCAAATAGAATGATGAATTATGAAGATAATTCACTTATGGTCTATCCGGGAAGCTCTTTTTTAAATTCCAATTATAAAGATAATGATGAAAAGTATAGAAGATCTGGCCTGATTGAAATAGGGCTAGTGAGAAAACCCAAATCTTCTGAGGCTTTAGGAATAGAATTAGGAGATATTATAAAAATAAAAAGGAGTATAGAAGATGAATAGTTTAAAATTTGGAGACAAGATTGGATTGATCGCTCCTTCTGGAAACCCAAAATCCTTTGAAGATATCGAAGATGTTGCAAATATTTTAAAACAAAATGGATTTATTCCGGTTTTTAACGCAGACATCTTATCTCAAAATCTAGAAGAAAAAGTGAAAAATCTTCGCGATTTCTTCTTGGATTCAACGATAAAGGCCGTCTTTACTTTAAGGGGAGGATTTTCATGTAATGAAATATTGGATTTGATAGATTATTCAATTATTAAAAACAATAAAAAGATATTTATGGGATTCTCAGACATTACAAATTTGTTGATAGCATTTAACAAAAAATCTGGGCTAAATACAATTCATGGACCGATTTTTTCAGAAAAAAAGTATTTGGAAAAGGATGTTTTAAATTTACTATTCGGTTTTCTTTTGGGCAAGATTGATTTTTCTGATGTACTAAGCAAGATGGAATTTAAAACTCTTAAAAGTTCAAGGCATGCCCAAGGAGAATTAATGGGGGGCAATCTATTCGTTTTAAATAACTTAATTGGAACACAATACGAACCAGATTGGGAAGGGAAGATTCTTATCATCGAGTCTGTAGGATTATCTCAAGAGATAGTTCTATCTATAATTGAGCATTTCAAACAAGTCGGCGTATTTGAGAAGATAAATGGGTTGATAATTGGAGATTTAGGCAATAACGAAGATTTTACCGCTCAAATCTTAAAAAAACTGGATAAATTTAATGGCTTTATTTTAAAAACAGAACATATTGGTCATGTTAATAATAATTATCCCATGCTCATTGGAGAAACTGTTGAATGGACTGGAGATTTGTTAAAGACGCCCTCTCATAAATAAAACCTCAAACCTAATACTTTTATTAAGGGTTTGATGTGGGCGTAATGGGGATTTGAAAATCCCCAGTTAAATCTAGAATCGAACCTGGGTTCGAATTCCTGCCGAAAATTCTCATTTGACCTAGCTATAAACCTGGAAATGAGAATTTGAGTTGTGGGCGTTTCTAATAAAATTTATAAAGCATTCTGTTCTTTTATCTAAATGGGATCCAGCAGAAATACAAGAGAAGTTAATTTAGTTATGGGGCATAGAAATCAAGCAGTATACGCTTTAGTTTATTCTGGTTCTGGGACAGAATTGAGACACCTAGGAAAACCAGGAGATAGTGATCAAATAGCTATAAACCTCTCTGAATTATATAGTGATGAAAAAATGAATTTAACTTCAAATCCTTCTGGCTTGCAGGGATATGTAAGAGTTCCAAGAGGTATATTAAAGAAAGTAAGGGGTTCTTTAATGACACTAGATATTAAAGCAGAAGTTATATAAGAGGAGAGATATTTTGTTTTTTGATTTAAAATAGTTTGTTATTTAAGAAATTAAAAAATTTATCTACAATATCATAATTAGCTGGGATTATAGCTTCTCCTGTTGCAGGAGGAGATTCTGGTGGGGGAGATTCAGAGGAGGATTCAGGAGATGAAGGAGATTGTTCTGCTTGATGTTGTTCTTGTGATGAAGAAATTTCTTCTTGTCTTTGTTCTATCTGCTGTATGTTGTTTTCAATTTCTACAATTTCCTGTTTAATTTCTTCAACTTGTTCTAAATCTGGCTTAGTTTCTTCTGCTCTTCTTTCTGCTTCTTGTGCTATTTTGTTTAACTCGTCATTAGTTATGTATTCCTGATTTCCTTTTTCATCTATAACCATCTTGTCTCCATTTTTTTCTCTTTGTTCATTTATTTTTGACATGAGAATGTTGCATGAATCTGGGTCTGAAACTCCTGTATCTACACATTCTTTTGGCATTTGCATTACTTGTTCAGCTTTTCCATCCTGTCTTCTTTCTGGTTCACATTCTTCTCCTTCTTTGCACACTCTTTCAACTTGCTCTATTTTTCCAATTTTTATTCCTTTTGCTTCCATAATTTCCTTGCATTCTTCTGGCGATTTTCCTGTACATTCAGGAGGCATATTCAATCCTATTCCTTGTTTTTTCCTTTGCTCTTCCATAAATTTTCCGCATTCATCGGGCTCTATAATTCCTGCTTCCTTGCACATAGAAGGAATGTTCTCATTTACAAGTTTACTCTCTAAAGTTTTTTGGCAATCTTGAGGGGATACTGGTTGTCCATTAACAATACATTCTTCTGGTATGTTAGAAATATCAACTGGTGGTGGAAGAGTAATTCCCATTCCTGCTAGAGCTTGATCGCAGTCCATACTTCTTACAAAATTACTTCCTCTTTTACATACGGCTGGAACTTGGTCAAAACCCATTCCTTGTCTTTCTAAGTATTCCATTTCACTACCAGGACTTGATTTTACTATGTTTTTTGATAAAATTTTTGCACAATCGTCTGGATTTAATGCATCAGCTTCTTTACATTCTTGAGGCATATTTTTAGTCATTATAATTGCCTCACAATCCTCTCTTGAAAAGGCATTAGCTTCTTTGCATTCTTTAGGCAACATAATTTTCTCGCAAGCTTCTGGAGTTATAGCATTTGCTTGTATACATTCTTGTGGCATATATTTTTCCATAATCATCTTTTCACAATCTTCAAAAGTCAAGCCAACACATTCTTGAGGAATTTTCATGTCTCCTTTGAATCCACCTCTTATTTGTTGTGGTTGTCCTGGCTGAATTCCTAACTCTCTCATAATTTCCTTGCATTCTTCTGGAGAAACTGGTTTTCCTTCTTTAATACATTCTTGTGGAATTCCCTGCATTCCTTTTTGTTCCATAATTTTTTCACACTCTTCTCTTGAAATAGGTTTCCCATTTTTAATGCATTCGTCTGGTATTTTGCCTGAAGCAATCATTCTTTGATCACATTCTTCTTCTCCTACAAAATTGCCATTTTCCATGCATTCCTCTGGTGGAGGCCCGTATTTTTCCATCATTACTTTTTCGCATTCTTCTCTTGTTTTTGCATTTGCTTCTATACATTCAGGAGGAGCAAATTTATTAAACATCTCAGCTTCTTTTTTCTCCATTAAGTCATTTATTGTTTTTTCAAATAAAGGTTTGAGAAAACCAGGTATTCCTTCTGGTACTGTTGGGGGCCCTAATTTTTCTAACTCGTCGCAAGCAGACATATCGTTTTGGAACTCGCATCTTATAGCTAAAGCAGTGCCTTTCTCACATTTCTGCTGTTCTGATACAACAGGAATCTTGCTACAATCACACTCTCTTGGGTCATTCATGCATGTTGTCAATTGGTTTATCATTTCTTCTCCTAGTTTTTCCTGCATCTCTTTTTGTCTTTTCTCTATATCTTTTTTTAACCATGAAGGGGCATTTTCAGGGTTGCATTTTTCATCTTTTTCTAATAATGTGGGATCTTGTTCTGCTAATTTACTGCAATAATCTGATAATTTTCCTGATAATTCAGCTGATAATTTTGTTTTCTGTTCTTCGCTTAAATGATTTTCTAGATATGCAAGAAATTCTGGGTCAATGTCCTTGCTTTCCAGAATTTTTTTCTCTATTTCTTCTACATTCAATTTTACCTCTTCTGCAATTTCCGGAGAGGCTTGTTCTTGAACTAATACTAGTTTCTCTTTTGCATCTTCTAAATTTTTAACTGCTTCCTGTTTGTTTCCTGCTTTTACATTATCTATTGCAGAATTGATTTCTTTTTCTCTAATTTCTAAAGCTAATTTTACTTTATTATCCCCTTTTGCAAAAAATAATTTTATATTGTCTTTAAATCTGCTAAATGAGGAATAAGTTTGAGCATATGCTACATTAGAAAACATTATTATACTAACTAAGAGTAATGCTACAAATACCTCTTTTTTCATAGGTATATTAGGATTTATTCATATTTAAAATTATCTTTCATTAGAGGCTTGTAGAAAGTAAATCTCTATTTTAAAGAGATTTACTATAATTCCTAAATCATAAGCTAAAACTCTGCAAAGCAATTCATTTTTCTCACTAACAAATTTCTTAGCATAAACTATTTCCCCATACCTTCTCTTTAATGCAGAAAATACTCCTTCAATTAGAACCCTATTTTTATAAATTTCCTTCGGAAATTCCTTTCTTAACTGCTTTCTATGAAATCCAAAAGTTTTCCTAACAGGAATTTCTCCATTTTTCCTTAATGGCACAATTAACCTTGCCCCATACTTTTCTGCTAGCTCATGATTTTTCTCAGAATCATATGCCTTATCAGCCAAGAAATAATTTATTTTTAATTGCTTGGCTGATTTTCTCATTAAGCAATTAACATCTGCATTCTCATGCCTTCTTTTTCTTC
>Ga0210057_1010812_pt1 | contig 10246 bp, 8 predicted proteins | sample CryGeyCG2114_010_2_FD_183968 | JGI IMG/M metagenome (GOLD analysis project Ga0210057, IMG submission 183968) | Groundwater microbial communities from aquifer - Crystal Geyser CG10_big_fil_rev_8/21/14_0.10 (SPAdes) (version 2) | ecosystem: Environmental > Aquatic > Deep subsurface > Groundwater ...
GAAAGATTTGATCCTTCGAAAAGAGCGCATTACATGCAAAAGAATTAAAATTTAATAATTAGAAAAGTCTTCTTATTGGCAATATTGCTTTTTCAATTAATTTGTGAATCCACGGTCTTTTTTTCCATTCTTCGTAGTTGAATTTTTTTGATTCTTCTAAAGAGTCAGATAAATGAGTTTTAACTAATTTTCTTATATTTGATTCGGTGCCAAATAAGTTTATCTCATATTGATAAAGATGACTTCTAGTGCTAAAGTTAGCAGAACCTACAGAAAAGATCTCGTCGTCGAATAGTGCAACTTTTGCATGTAAAACCTTTGGTTCGAAATAGTATATTTTTACTCCTGCTAAAAAGAGCCTACCCAGAAATTCTTGTCTGATTATATCTGAAATTCTAACATCTGATTTTTCAGGTAAAACTATTTTAACATCTACTCCTCTCTTCACTGCCCGTTTTAGAGCTTTTCTTAAACCTTTATCAGGATTAAAATATGGTGTTTCTATAATAATGCTTTTTTTCGATCTTTTTATCAAATCTAAAGTTTTTTTTCTAATATTTTGAACAAGAAGATTTGGCACATCTCGTACTATTTCAAAATCTTTTAATTTTATAGAATTAATCCGCGGTTTTATTTTGTGAAAAAAGTTATTATAAATTTTATAATCGTCCAAAAAGATTCTAGAAAATTCTTTAGCAACTGGATCTTTTATTCTTAGGGCAAATTCTCTCCAGTCAATTGAATCATTAGATATGTTTGCAGAACCTATATATGCAATTTCGTCATCCACAATAAGAAGTTTTCTATGATTTCTTTTGTGTCCGTGATAAATTATCTTAAAATTTGCTATTATTTTCCTAAAAAACCTTACTTCTCCGCCAGCAGCTTTAAACTCTGAGAAAAACTTTTCATTTGCAGAAGATCCCCAAGAATCTAGTAGTAATTTTACAGTTACTCCTTCTTTTGCCTTCTTTTCTAAGGCATCTCTAAATATTATACCCAAGGTGTCTTTATCATAAATATATGTTTCTAAGTAAATGGACTTTTTAGCTGACTCTATATCTGTGAGCATAGAGTGAACCAATTTTATAGGAACGCTGAAAGAAGTAATTTTGTTATTCTTTTGGTTCTTTTTTGCCATATTTAATAAAAATAAAAAAAGAAATTAAAAACTTTTTGAATTGTGAGTCAAATTTAAAAAGGCCTGCACAAAAATACGAGCAAATTATTAAACTAATTCAACTTACCAATTAAAATGAAAACGGCTTTTAATTTTATAGAAAAACGATCTTTGTTTGAAAAAACAATTAAACAAATCAACATAGATAGTGTTGGATTAGAGCTTATAATTTATGATCTTATTACTAAAACTAGAGAGGAGTATTCTGCTGATTTAAGAACAGATATTAGTTATATTTCAAACTATGTAAAAACCGCTCTGTTAGATGAAGCCATCAACTTAAGCAACAGATATGCTTTAGATGAATTGATTAACTTAAACAAAATTGATCAGATAACTCAAGAAGATTTGATTAATGCAATGAGTATTGGCAAGATTAAAGCGCTCGAGTACATGAAGAAACTGGATGAATCTTACGAAACTGAAGCCATGTTTTTAAATGCCATATTAAAACATGGTCACGCACCAGCATACATTTTTGTTTTCGGCTATGATTCTTCTAATGAAACGCACAGAGCTCATTCATTCGGAGGGCTGTGGCAGCCAAATGAAAAGTATGAGTTTAGTAAAGCCATTAATAATAATATTAAAGATACATATACAAAAAAGCTTATAAGAGCTTCATCTAAAGAAGATAATGCTATTTTGATTTCAAATTCTGGAGAAGTTGATAGCATGTTAGTTCAACTTGTCGATGTTAATCCTGAAAGAATTAAGGAAAAATATGCAAATACCGAGTATCCTGATAATATGGGTCTTGATGCAGGAGGACATTCCAGACATCATTCGGCAATAGGTTATTCTTTTCATGTTCCGGAAACCACTGTAATAACGTTAGGAGAAGCAGGGTATCTGAGAATGTTTAAGAAAGGTCATCTTGCATTTTCCAGTGTTAATCAGGAACAAGCAAAAATAGAACAAAGATGGGACTTTATCATCTCAGAATTAAACAAATAATACTCAAACACAGTTAACACACGTAGTTTAAGTACTGCGAGTTTCTTCAATTGATTAAAGCATTCCATAAATAATTTAAAAGAATGTGCCTTCTCTATCAGCATCATGGAAAAGGTCATAATTTTAGGAAATGGTATTGCCGGCCTTACTGCAGCTATATACACTGCCAGAGCTAGTTTATCTCCTCTTGTTTTATCTGGTCCGGAAGATGGAGGACAACTTACTTTAACTAATGAAGTTGAGAATTTCCCAGGGTTTCCTGAAGGAGTTATGGGTCCTCAACTAATAGTAAATGCGAAGCAACAAGCAGAGAAGTTTGGTGCAAAATTCAAAACTGGAATTGCAACAAAGTTTGAGAAAAAAGAAGATCATTATATTCTAACTGTTGACGATAAAGAACAATTGGAAACAGAAACTTTAATTATTGCAACAGGAGCTTCCGCAAGATGGATGGATATTCCTTCTGAAGAAAAATTTAAAGGCAAAGGAGTTAGTACTTGTGCTACTTGTGATGGTTTCTTTTACAAAGGAAAAGAAATAATAATTGTTGGCGGAGGAGATTCTGCAATGGAAGAAGCTAATTTTCTTACAAAATTTGCATCAAAAGTAACTGTAGTTCATAGAAGAGATGCTTTGAGAGCTAGTAAAATAATGCAAGATAAGTTTTTCAAAAATCCTAAAACAGATATTTTATGGAATAAAGTTGTAGAAGAAGTTATTGGAACTGAAAAAGGTGTAACTGGAGTTAAACTAAAAGATACAGTTACTGGAGAGATTTCTGATTTTGTTTGCGATGGTGTTTTCCTTGCATTAGGTCATGTTCCAAATACAAGTATTTTCAAGGAATTACTGAAAGTTAATGATCAAGGATATCTTATCACAGATAGATTTATGAAAACAGATCTTGAAGGAGTCTTTGCTGCAGGAGATGTTCAGGACACACGATACAGGCAAGCAATTACTGCTGCGGGTTCTGGCTGTCAAGCTGCAATGGAAGTAGAAAAGTATCTTGAAAGTAAAGAAACTGTCTAAGAACTTTAGCTTAAAAAAGAGGTGTTGAGTACTTGAGGCAACTGTATGAATGTATTGAACATAGGATTAGAAGATATTGATAACGTAGTTTTTAATTCTTTCAAACAACAATTAAAAAACTTAGAAGCTAAAAAAGTATTTCCTGAAGAATTCTTTAAAGACATACAAGAAAGAAAGTATCCTTATGTGTATAATTTTTTGTTTAGTTCCTCCTGTCAAAATATTTCTTTATATCGTGATTTGTTCAGAGAACTTTACTTAGAAAAGAGTAAATCAATTAAAGAGATTTTATTAAAACAGAGAGTTGCAGGTAAAAATTCTTTTTCAGATTTTGATCTTGATCTTAGAAGTTCATTTTTCGCATCCCTTGATGATTTTGATAATTCTGCTTTTTTTCTGGAAGGAGTAATTTCAGATATAGCTGACTTGAACAGAAAGCTTCATGAAAAAGGACCAAATTATCTTAATATTGGAATAACTAAGAGAGGTACAGGTCTCAAAAAAAGCAATCCTGAGGCTTATGCTAATAGAGTTAGGAAAACAATTTATTGGAAAAACACAAATAAAACTTATCTTGATAAAATTTATTTTGAGTCTCAGAAAGAGAACGCATTATTTGATATAAAACAAGATTATTTTCCAAATGAGCTTAATTTCATGTACTTAATGGAAGACGATCCAGAAAATGTTGAAGGAATGTTAAAAAATGAAATTCCTGTTATTTTAATTCATTATTTTTCCGAAGAGCATAATAAAATAGAAGTATATTTGAAAAGAAGATATTCAAAATTGTTAACCGTTGTTGATACTCACGCAGAAGCTAAAATCGCGGCATTAGACATAGCTAAAAAGTATGAGTAATTCTTTTTTTAATGCCTTCTATAATTACAACTAATAGAATTCCTAAAACTACAAACAAAACCAAATATAGCATTTTATCACTAGACAAGTTACTTGTAGTTGTTTTTAGAGGTCCATACATTGCTCCAAGCATTAATCCTGCTAAAAACATCAATGTTTTTGATTCGTGTTTTTTTAATAAATAATTTAATAATTTTGAGAAAGACAACAGCCCAATAATTGCACCCAAAGTAAATGCAACAAAATACCAATATTTCTGAGTTAGATTTCTTAAAACATTTAACATAAATTCATATTGTCCGAACATCAACAAAATGTACGCACCAGATATTCCTGGAAGAATCATTGCACATATTGACAAAGCCCCTATAAAAAAGATGAATAAATAGGAGGGAATTGTAGTTGTTATTGTTATTTGAGATATAAAGAAACCTATTAGTAAGCCAATAAAGCCAACAGCATACACTAAAAAGTTTTTTTGTTTTACCTCAAAAACCAATAAGGCTGTTGTTGCGATAATTAAGCCTGTGAAGAGACCCATTATTTGAGAAGGATATTGTTGTAATAGTTCTGGAATAAATAATACGCCTACTGCAAATGCAGACCATATTCCTAAGATAAGAGGAATGAAGAATGTAAAATTTATTTTAGTAAATATTTGTTTCCAAGATCCTTTGTTTCGAGTTATTTTCTGTATGCTTCCTCGCAAAAAATCTCCAACGTCATTTATTGATTTAATTAATTCAGAGTATATTCCTGTTATGAATGCTATAGTTCCTCCAGATATTCCTGGTATTACATCTGCAAGACCCATCAAAATTCCCTTGAAGAATAAGATAAAAGAATCGTATAATGTTTTCTTCATGTTTAATCGTTGTCTACTCTTGGAGCCAGTATAAACTGTAAGCTTAGCTTGTCTTTTTCAATGTATTCCAAAATTAGAGGATAGTCGTTGCTGAATTTTATTGTGGCTTTTGTTGCTAGTTTTGAGCCTTGCATCATTTTTTTCAAGTATTCTATACTATACTTGCTTTTTTGATTTCCATCGGATTCTATTTTCACTTGTTCATCTGATTTTATTACAACTTCTGCACGGTTCAAGTCGCCTGTTGCAGAAACCACAAAAGAATCTTTGTCAATTGTTTGAAAAATTACACTTTCTCCAACAATATCCATGTCCTCTATAGCTTCATTGAGAGTTGTTGAAAGTAATTCTATTTGCGCTTTTGTAGTTAATTGTGGAACTCTTTGTTGTCTTTCCTCAAGATCTATTAAAGGTAAGTAGAAAGTTCTTGTTGTTTTCTCCTTCATAGTTATTTTTAATTTATTTTCTGTTTTTTCAAGAGTTAATTTGTCAGAAGGTTTTGTTCTTCTTAACACTTGTTTTAGGTTATTTAGATTTATTGCAATTGTTGTATCTTCTTTTACTTCATACTCCTTGAATGTATTGCTAGGCATTTTGAATATAACCATTGCAACATTTGCAGGATCCATTGCAATTATTTCTATGTAATCTTGTGTAACTCTGAATTTTGTTTCAGTAACTAGGTCAGAAATTATTGATATACTTTCTTTTAGGAATTTTGGCTCAGCTAAAGTTAATTTCATTTGTGTCCTCCTTCTGTTCATGAAAAGGAACTTCATTTATATAGTTTTCTTTGATTTCTTTATAAATCGAAAAGTGTCGGCTCTTGTGATGAAAAGGGATCTGTTTGATACATTAATTTTATGAGCATTTTTTCTTTTTCAGATATTTTGTTTTTGAGTTCTTCTGATAAAGAGAAGTATACAGATTTAAACTCTGTCAACGCCAGTGGAACTTCATTCAGATACGCATTGACTGTTTTGATTATCAGAGGAATTTTTGGTTTTCTTATATTTTGATATATTTCATATACTCTAGTTTCGTCCATGACTGACCCTATAAACCAATCTTTATGAGCAAGTCCTGTCAGTTTTCCAAAATTTAAATCTACCAAATGACCTTGATTTTTTAGAACTAAAAAAGATTTTGATTTTGCTACTATTTCTGCAGCAGATAATCTTTCTAAATGTTTTTTTAGTAGAGAACTTTTTACAGGAATAACTGCATTCACTCTAATTCTTTGAGGCGTTCCAACCATATAGTAAGGTGCACCATATTGTATTGAGAAAATCATGTTTGCTTGATTAAATTGCTGATCAGATAAAAAGACAATTTCGTCTTGTTTTTCTTTAAATCCATCTAGTCTTAAGCCTATTGTGGCCGGTTTTATTATAACTTTTTTTTCATATGTTTCTTGCATTTTTTCAGAAGGTGCACTCCAGAAATTGTAAATCTTTTCAAGAGAGTAGTCTTCTCCAAACATCAGATTTTTCTTTTCCATATACGTTTTGGCTTTATCTATTGGAATTTGGAGAAAGTATTCTATTTTCGAAATCAAATCTTCTTTAACTAAAACATTATTTTCTTTCTTGGCTAATTCATAAATGTGCTTAGCAACTATATTTGATTCTAGTATTTCTTTGAATGTATTAAAAAGTAAAGAAGGGTAAACTAAATCTCCTTGAATTTCTCCAGAAGTAATTTGAATTCCTGTAAAGAGCTGTTTTGTTATTTCTGGCAAATCTTTTCTCGCCTTAAGTCTTTCAATAAACCTCTGAAAATTTTGTTCATGTCTTTTTGCATATGTTCCTGTTGTTATTTCATAATTTCTATCTCCTGCTTCGTAATGTAACATTACTGGATCTGTATTGAAAACAGAATTTACAGGTTTATTTACGAGTATTGCTTCTAGAATAGCATTTCTTAAGAGAATGTTTGTTGCGGCAGTACTCTTTTCTCCATCTTCTAAAGTGTATTTACAAACTTCTATGAAATCGTTGAAATTTCCAGATTTTATTTTTTTGTTAATTTCTTCATAAGATAAGGATTTATTAAATCCTGCAATTGTTGCAAGCTTTGAATCTCCTAACAAAGATATTCTATTTTTTACATAAGGATATGTATCCAATATCTTTTGTTTCGGTCTCGACCACAAGTTGTCAGATTTTCTAATAGAATATTTTCCTTTTACTTCCCCAATTCTTCTAAGAGACTTTGCAAGCTCTTTCGCTTCGTTAAGCAGTGCAAATCTTTTTGTTTCTTTTTTATCAAAGTTTCTATATATTTGTATTAAGTCTTCATTAATACAATTTAATCTGTGCTCCAATTCTTTAGGATTATTAAACTTAGTCAGATGTTCAAAGTCATAGTTAATTATATTATGCCCAAGGACGCACCTATACTTTTTTGAGTCCTTGTCCAATCGTGCAATTAATTCTATTTCATCTTTTACAAAGATTATTTTTGCGTTTTGTTCCTTCAAGGATTCTCTTGTTCTTTTTTTCCAACCTTTTTTTCTCCAAGCCTCTTCAGTTATATACAAGTTGTTTTCTTTTTCTGAGTTTAAAACAGCCATATATACTCTTCCTGAAGGAATTTCAGAATTGTAATCAATAACTTCAAGATCTATTGAACAGGAATTTGATTTGTATGTTTCAAAGATCTCATTTATTCTCTGTTCAAGTAAGGTCTCAGAAACTGGATTTTGAGAGTAATTTATTTGATCATCTAAATCTTTTGTAGAATCAAACTCAGAGAATAACGGAAACTTATTTCTTAATTGGGTTGTAGGACTATTTAGATTGAAAGAATCTTGAAATCGTGGAATAGGTAATAGAATGGGTTTTCCCGATAAAGCAGTTTTTTTAAAAAGACCATAGTTACTTAAAAGAGTTTCAACAGCCATTTCATTAATTGACGAAGCTATTGCAACGTATTGTTTTCTTTTTCTTTTATCAAGAGATTCAACAATAGAAAATTTGTCTATGACTTCAGGAGTTGGAAATGTTTCAAGTTTTTTCAAAAAAACATCAAGTTCTTTTTTATCAGTAAATTTCTTTGATTCATATCTTTGTAATCTGAATTCTGACAAATCCAGAAATTTCAAGTTTTTATTCTCGGTGAAAACTTCAATAATATATTTTCCGTTTTTAGTTCTTACAGAAATATCTTGTTCTGCTATTTTATTTCTTAATCTTGTTTTATGATGTTCGTATGCACGTTGTACATCTTCTTCTGTTTCGAAATAAACAGATCTAGCCACAGCATTGTTTTTAGTATTTGTTATAAATAAAGGATTTTTCTTTTTTCCGAATTTGTAAGATAGTTGTTTTCGAAGAAACCTGTCTTCCATCTTTGCACGAATTATGAAACTTTCTTTTGAACCTTGAGTTACATCCTCAGGAATGACTTTTTTTTCTATAAATGTTTGAAAACCGGCATATTTGTGTGCCTCGAAATTAATCTCTGGATAAGTTTGTTCTAAATCTAATATTGTTTCTGCAAGTGAGCCGTGCTTGGATGGTATGAATTCTCTTGAGGGAACTTCATGATTGCTTGTTTTTTGTATTTTTAGAAATTTCTTTTTCTTCGTATCCAGCACTTCAACTACTACTTTGTTTCCTGTACTTCCAGAAATTCTAACATCGTGGAAAAGCAATGTCATAAGGTTCGCTAATTATTAATACAATAAAAACTTAATTGTTTTTTCTACTAAGAAGTGGTTTAAATGTTTAAATTGATTAAATGTATATTTTTGAAAAGTTTTTAAGAATATGAATCTTTTCAGGAGCATAACCCATTTCTCCCGCTAATTCTTTCTGAGCTTCTAACATTTTTACATCTCCGTGAGTAGGAATTATATTTTCAGGAGTCAACAAATTAATCAATTCGCGATGGTCTTCTCTACAAGCGTGTCCAGAGACATGTAAATCTGAGAATATTCTTACTTTTTTTCTTTTTAGATCTTCTTCAAGTATTGCACGATTGTGATAATTTTCTTCAACAGGAATTATTTTGCATGAAAATAGAACTAAATCTTCTTGTTCAAAAGGAAACATTTTGCTTTTTGCCAGTCTTGACAATACTGCTTTCGGCTCTCCTTGATGACCTGTAACTATGAACATTTTATCTTTTGTGTCTTTTGTTTTATTGAAATATTTTTCAATAGTTGATCCGAATCTAACAAATTCTGCGTTATTGGAATAATCTGCAATTCCTGCAACTTTGGCCGCATCAAGATATTTTGCTAAAGATCGTCCTATAAAAACTGGTTTTCGCTTGAGTGTTTTTGAAAGATCCACAAGCGTATTAATTCTTGCTATATGACTAGAGAATGTTGTTACAATAATATTCTTTCCTTGAGAAGTAGTTCCTAGAAGTACATCTCTTAACATTTCTCGAGCTATACTTTCAGACGGAGTTTTTCTTGGATCAAGCGAATATAATGAATCGACGATTAGTGCTTTTACATTTTTTAGTTTTCTCATTGCATCATAATTTGGTTTTTCACCCATTAACGGATTATTATCAAGTTTGAAATCATTTGCATAAACCACAACTCCTTCAGGTGTATGAATTGCAATCAGAACTGCTTGAGGTATGCTATGAGTTATATGTATAAATTCAACTTTTAGATTTTTTGACACTACAAATGTGCAGTTTTCTGGATGCATAATGAGTTGAGAATCAATATTCTTTCTTTTATCAGCCAGTAATGCTCGCAAAACTTCTATTGTGAATTTTGTTCCGTGTATTGGCATTTTTAATTTGCTTGTAAAGAAGGGAATTGCGCCAATGTGATCTAAGTGTGCATGACTTACACAGAGTGCTTTAACACACTTTAGTTCTTCATCTAAGGCATGTAAGTCTGGAACTGCTTGTTCGCGTATCAAAACTTCTTCCGAAAGGTTAAATTGCATATCTCCATCTTCTGTTAAACGAACATAATTTTCCATCATCAAACCAAAATCGAGCATTACTGCTTCCTCTTTCCATTTGACAATCGTACAATTTCTTCCTATTTCACTAAAGCCCCCGACGGGAATTATTTCTATCATTATATTTTTAGAATTATTGTTCTTTTTTATAAGTTTCGCCTAAAACATCTTTATATTCTTTGAACATGTCTTTGAATGTAAACCAAAATGTCGTTCCACTTCCAAGCATTGAGTTAAAGCCCATCTCCCCACCCAAAATTATTGCTAATTCTTTTGATTTCCTTAAGCCTATTCCTTCTGAGTGAACTCTATTCGGATTTCTTTTCAAAAGATACTCTTCTTTTCTTAATTTTGCTTGTACGTCTTCAGACATTCCGTTGCCATTGTCTCGTACAAATCCAGAATATGTCTTTA
>Ga0210057_1010813_pt1 | contig 10244 bp, 9 predicted proteins | sample CryGeyCG2114_010_2_FD_183968 | JGI IMG/M metagenome (GOLD analysis project Ga0210057, IMG submission 183968) | Groundwater microbial communities from aquifer - Crystal Geyser CG10_big_fil_rev_8/21/14_0.10 (SPAdes) (version 2) | ecosystem: Environmental > Aquatic > Deep subsurface > Groundwater ...
GAGGAAGAAATCGGCGCGCGTGGCCGGGAAGTTCGGCCGGCTCGTCGTGACTGATTCAATTTGCAAACTAATCGCCACCCGGTCATCCGCTTGATAGATGGTTTGGGGTAGGGGCGAAAGGAAACTGACTTGTGGCGCGAATTCGGGGCGATGCACATCATCCATAACAGTCGGAATCACTTGTTCCGTTTCTTCGGCAATGCCGTTTTGCGCCACCCACCATCGGATGGGTTCTTCCCACAAAAAAAATTGAGAATCATTTTGGCGATTGAGCCAAAAGAGAATGGAGTGCACTTGCTTGATCACCTTCTCTTGTCGCAAATTGGACGGTGTGTATTCCGTGGCCAGTTTACCCGAAATCTGGTCAAGATAATAACTTTGCCCGCCCTCCCAAAAACCGCGATACACCGGCGGTAATTCGGTGGAAGTAGGTTCGGGCGGAATAAATTTTTCGGCCGGCAATTTGGCCGCCGCTTTATCAAAAAATTGTCGCCAAAGTGGCGTGATAATCAGACCAGAGATTTTCCGCGCCATAGGTGAATTGTCATTGTTACCCGCCCAAGCCCCAACCGCCAAATTCGGAGTGTAGCCGATAATCCAGGCATCACGATAGTCATTAGTGGTACCAGTTTTAACCGCCACATCGCGATTAGCAAAATAAAGTAATGAGTGGGCGCCGAAGATAGGTGTCCGTGCGACGTCGTCAGATAAAATGTTTGAAATAAGGCGCGCGGACTGGGCCGGAATGGCGCGCCGACTCCGCAAAGCGAATTGCTCGAGCGTTTGACCTTGGCTGTCTTCAATTTTTAAAATTTTCTCTGGCGGGTTCATCACCCCATCATTACCAAAGCCACCGTAAGCGTTGGTCATCTCGAGCAGTGAAACTTCGCCGCCGCCGAGCACGAGGGTTAATCCGTAACGCGCCGGATCGTTCAAGCTACTAATTCCCATCCGTTCGGCGGTGGCGATTGAATCGTTTAGTCCTGCCAAGTAAAGAGTTTTAATTGAAGGAATGTTAATTGATTGCGCGAGCGCTTGCCGGAGAGACATCGGCCCGCGATATTTGTTGTCGTAATTGGTGGGCGTGTAGCAACGGGCGGGATTAGTTTTGCACACGGTATCAAATTGGGTCGGTAAGTCGAAGAGCATCGTCTCGGGTGTATAACCCTCGTTGAAAGCGGTGGCGTAGACAAAGGGTTTGAAGGCGGACCCGGGTTGACGATGGGCGAGCGCGACGTTGAAGTTGCCGCCGTTCGCGGTATCGAAATAATCGCGCGAGCCGACCAGCGCGAGCACTTGCCCCGTTTTCGGATCGGTGGCGACGATACTTTCGTTTTTCGCATTAAAATTTTCTTCGTTCGCTTTGCCGAAAGCCGTCACAGCTGCTTCGGCCGCTTGTTGCATCGGCCAATCGAGAGTGGTGATGACTTTCAAGCCCCGTCGTCTCACCATTTCGCGGCCATACTTTTCGTCTAGATATGATAGAACCCACATCACAAAGTGGGGAGCTTTAATGCCACCAGAAATAGATGGTTGGAATGTTATTTTCTCTTTTTGAGCTAAGTCGTGTTCGGCTGAAGTAATAAATTCAAGTTGAAGCATTCGTTCTAACACCACATTTTTTCGAGTTTCGAGGGCTTCGCGATTTTTACCATAAGGGGAGTAGAAAGTAGGCGCCTTCGGAATCGCCGCGAGATACGCCGCTTCGGCGAGCGACACCTCACTCGCCGAATGACCGAAGAAAGTTTGACTGGCTTCCTCCACGCCGTAGAGATCTCCGCCGTATGGCGTTTCATTTAAATACCAGCCCAAAATTTCTTCTTTTGACATAACACGTTCAAGTTTAAGCGCGAGAAAAATTTCCTTAATTTTGCGCGTGATTTTCTGTTCCTGGGTGAGTAAAGAATTTTTGATCAATTGTTGGGTGATGGTTGATCCACCTTGCTTGATAGAACCGGAACCAATATCCACCAAAAGGGCGCGAAACATCGCGCCCACTTTAATCCCTGAGTGCTCGTAAAATTCGTTATCTTCAATCGCCACGGTGGCATTTTTCAAATGTTTGGAAATCTCGTCGGTGGGGATGAGCCGTCGACGCACGTTGTCGGACGCATTGTAAAGTAAAATTTCGCCCGTGCGATCGTAAATCTTGGTAGATTCGGTGGTCAACCGGCTGTTTAGAGATTGGAAATCTGGCAGTTTGAGATTGATCATCCAGAAGATTAAACCGCCCGCACTGAAGAAGCCGAGAATTAAAATCAACAAAATGATTTTCTTGGTCATTTTCCTATCCTAGCATTTCTGGTCTTGGAGCGTAAGCTGTGATAAATTTAGATAATGAATATCATACTAACCCCCTCAAAATTTTTGACGATAATAAGAACTAATGCTTCAGCTTTGCCAAATTTCGAATACGGAATGGTGTGGGAAGATCCTGTTAACGGACACCGTGTTGGCTGTCTCGATGCCTCTCAAAAAGAAGACATTGAAAAATTAATGCAAGGAGAAAAGGCGATTCTAGCAGTGCAGGATCCACCTTACAATATTAGTATTAATGACGAATTTGGTAATTTACCCTTGGGGCAATACATAAATTGGAGCGAAAAGTGGATTGATAACACTTTAGATATTCTTGATGGCAATGCATCACTTTATGTTTGGTTGGGGGCAGATGTGAGGAATGGCTTACAACCGTTACCTGATTTTATTATTATGATGAGAAGCAAATCAGTAAGGGTTAGAAATTTTATTACCATGAGAAATCAAAGAGGATACGGAACACAAAAAAATTGGATGGCCATTCGGCAAGAATTGCTTTATTACATAAAAGGAGAACCAATTTTTAATGTTCAAGCGGAATATACGGATATCTTAAAAAAGACAAAGGGATATTACAAAAAAGTGAACGGAAAAGTGACCGGAAATTTTGAAAGGAGTAAATCCATGACTATTCGAGCGGGAAATGTTTGGCATGATATCCAACAAGTCTTTTATTTAATGCATGAAAATATTGAGGGTTGTTTTGCCCAAAAACCCCTCAAGTCAGCGAAACGGATAATTGAAGCGAGCAGTAAGATGGGTGACCTGGTGGTAGATTTTTTCGGTCATTCTGGGTCCACTCTTTTGCAAGCAGAATTGAGTAAAAGAAAGTGCTACACGATAGATGTAAATCCAAATTATTGCAAAATTGCTGTTGCTAGGTTACTTCATCAGCGACGGACGGGAGAAACTGGTTGGGGCCGGTTAAAAGTTTTGAAAGACGGTCAAATTTTGGTAAAAGACGAGGAACTATTGGGTATTCCGACTTTGTTCGACCCGGTGTAATTTTATGGACAAAAAAAGTTTAAATAAAAAGCTTGACGGATGGATTAAAAAATTGCCACAAGAGAATAGAGAATTTCTTTTGGCCCACTTGAGCGGTTTAAAATCGCTTTACCCATTCAATGAGTATGAATATCGTTTAATGTACTTGCTCGATAAAAAGATAATCCTTTTTAAGGAATATGAAAATTTGCGAGACGCCTACATAAACACTAATCCATATCTCAATTTGTACAATATTTCCCCGCGTGTTTTTGGCGAAATTTGGGCGCAGCAACATCTGATTGAGATTGAACCAAGGTTTAGAAAACCATCGAAGAAGATTGATAAAAATTATTCCGGCGATTATGACCTTTACCTAAAAAGTGGAAAGAAGGTAATTAAGGTCGAAGTTAAGGCGGCGCGGGCGATTAACACAAAAATACGCGGTGGCCTTGAAACAAAAGCATTAAGCTTCGAATCGAAAGAGCCGTATTGGATGAACTTTCAACAATTAAAGTTAGATATTGCAGATGTTTTTGTTTTCGTTGGTGTTTGGATAAATCAAATTGTCTATTGGGTTTTAACCGATAAAGAGGTTAAGAACCACCCATCAAGAAGTCACCAACACCGTGGCGGTATTGAATATCAAATTGGTATTACCAATAAAAACTTCAACGAGTTTCAAAGATTTTTAGTGAGACAAAATCATCTCGTTGATGTTATAAACAGGGGGAGAAAACAAAAAATATCATGAAAATTATTACTAACCAAGCTCGAATTGAAGAGATTTTTAATCGTGGCGTAGTGGCTGAAATTTTGCCCTCTAAAACAGAGTTGCTTGACCGCCTGGCTAAAGGAGAAAAATTGAAGATTTATTTCGGCCTTGACCCGACGGCCGGCACCCTCCATTTGGGCCACGCTCAAAATTTGATGTTTTTAGAAGACTTGCGGCAACTGGGTCACGAAGTAATTGTTCTTATCGGTGATTTCACGGCGCGGATCGGCGATCCGTCTGACCGTCAGGCCGCGCGCCCACCGCTCACATCCGAGCAAATTAAAACCAACGTGGAAAGTTGGTTGGGTCAATTAAAATTATTGTTCAATTTTTCAGACACTAAAAATCCGCCAAAGCTTTTGTACAATAGCGCATGGCTCGATTCACTCACCCTAAAAGAAATAATTAATCTCGCCGCCAATTTTACTGTCCAGCAATTACTCGAACGCGATATGTTTGTTAGGCGATTGGCTGATCACGCCCCGATTTATCTCCACGAATTTTTGTACCCGGTGCTTCAAGGCTACGATAGTGTGGCGATGGAGGTGAACGCCGAACTTTGCGGCACAGATCAAATTTTCAATGCCTTGGCCGGCCGTACTCTTTTGAAGCGGTTGAAAAGTAAAGAAAAATTTATCATCGCGCTTAACTTGATGGCTAACCCGAAAACCGGTGAACTAATGTCGAAAAGTCGTGGCACGGGCGTTTTCCTCTCTTCTCCCCCCAATGAAATGTACGGCGCGATTATGGCTGAACCGGACGAAATGATTGAACCATTTTATGTGAGTTGCACGCGGCTCCCGCTCGCTGATAAGGAAAAACTTTTAGCCCTCGGGCCGCGCGCCGCCAAAGCCGCCGTCGCGCTTGAGATTGTGAAAAGGATTTATGGTGAGGCCGCCGCGGGCGCGGCGGAAGCCGCTTTCAACCAAACATTCCGCGATGGTGGTTTACCTGAAAATATTTTAGAAATTAATTTAGCAAACAAAACGAGTTTAGTTGAAGCCCTCATCACTGCCCACGTGATTGATTCGAAAAGTGAGTGGCGCCGATTGATTGATGAGGGCGCGGTGCGCGACGGTGAAAATAATAAAATTACCGATCCATCCTTTGCCCCAGCGGAAACGAAAGTTTTGAAAATCGGTAAACACCGATTCGTAAAGGTGGTTGTTGGGTAAAAATCAAAATCAAAAACAAAAATCCCCCGATGGTTATCAGGGGATTTTTGTTTTTGACTTAAATCTCGTCAGCGTCGTCCGCTACATCATCTTCATCATCTTCATCATCGTCTAAATCTGCATCCGGCACTGCTCCGATGGGGGCATCTTCGTCACCAACCAAGCTGTCCACAGGTTCAAGTTCTTCGTCCATAATTATATTATTTAAATTAAATTTAACACCGACCTTTATCAAACCCTTTTACAAAACTACTGCCTGCCGGCAGGCACGGTCTACTTTTTAGCATACCGAGTTTTTTTTGCAAGAGTGGCACGCACCGACTGTGGATAATTACTGATGACGGCGCGCGACAAACCGGTCAAGGCAATTGCCAATGCGTCGGCCTCATCATCTTGTTTGATTGGTTGAGAGAGTCGTAAAAGTTTCTGGACCATAAATTTAACTTGTGTCTTGTCGGCTTGGCCGTAACCGGTGATGGCACTTTTCACTTCAAGTGGCGTGAGATTAAGCACGGGGATTTTAAGTTTTTTCGCTAAATAAAGAATCGCCCCACGCACTTCGGCGACGGCGATTGCCGTCTTGTGATTGGAGGCGAAAAATATTTTCTCTATCGCCAATAAATCCGGCCGATATTTTTTAATTGCCTGTTCAATCTTGTTGATTAAAAATAAAAGACGTTCACCGAAATCAAGGGTGGGCGAAGTAGCTAGGCAAGTGGAAAAAATGACTTGTTCCCGCCCATCTACTGTCTTTTCAATTACCGCGAGACCGAGACGATCGTAACCTGGGTCAATCCCTAGAACCTTCATATTTCAATATCGAGCGAAACGGTTTGCACGTCCTCGCGCACTTCTAATTTTTCAATCAGCGTTTGAAGCGCCGCGCGAGTTTCAGTCGAAATGGCGCGCAGGTTTTTCGGTTTCCAACCAGTCTCGTCGCCGCCTCCGCCAGCCGGCGGAGGCGGCGACGGAGGGTCAAACGCCCACGTCGCCGATCCGGGCGTCGCGAGCGCGGCACTATGCTCGCTTAAGAGATGTTTAATTTCTTGAGCGGTGCGATTTTTGCTGTCCGTAATCGCCTCGATGATAATTGCCACGCCTTCGGGGCCGTAAGCTTCGTAGCGCACAGTTTCTAAGGTAAGACTGCTCGTATCGGTGGCGGCTTTAATCGCGCGTTCAATATTTTCGTTCGGCAAATTAGCCGCCCGGGCCCGTTCAATAATTGTTTTAAGCCCGACGCTCGTGCGATCACCCTTCGCCTTCTTGGCTTCCATTTGGATGTTTTTCGTCAAAATCGAAAATAACTTGCTCTTCTTTGCATCCACCACCTCCTTCTGCCGTTTAATTTGAGACCATTTATTGTGTCCGGACATATTGAGTAGTGTAAAACTAAAAACTCAAAGTGTAAAATAAAACTAAAGTAATTTATTTTGCCGATTCGGGGGTGGCGTGAGTCCGAGGTGGACGTAAGCTTGGTCGGTGGCGAGTCGGCCACGGGGCGTCCGTTCAAGGAAGCCGAGTTGGATTAAATAGGGTTCATGCACCTCGGCAATTGTCGCCTCTTCTTCGCTCGCCGCCGCGGCGAGCGTGTTCAAACCGACTGGTCCGCCGCTAAATTTCTCAACCAAGATCAAAAGAATTTTTCGATCGGCGGCAGAGAGGCCGGTGTCGTCAACCCCCATCATCGCCAAAGTTTCTTCAACAATATTTTCATCAATTTCTTTTTTCTTAATTTGCGCCAAATCACGCGCCCGTTTCAAAAATTGATTGGCGATTCGGGGAGTGAAGCGACTTCGTCGCGCGATCGCCCGCGCCCCCGCGGGCGCAATCTTCACGCCCAAAATTTTCGCTGAACGATTGACGATCGCTTGAATTTCTTCTTCGGTGTAAAACTCGAGGCGAAAAGTGCCGCCCGAGAAACGCGACCGCAAGGGCGCCGAGAGGAGAGCGACGCGCGTCGTGGCCGCGATTAAAGTGAAGGGAGGCAGATCAAGCTGGATCACGCGCGCGCCCGGCCCTTTGCCAATCACGATATTTAATTTGCCCGACTCCATCGCGGGGTAAAGCACTTCCTCAATCATTTTGTTCAAACGATGAATCTCGTCAATAAAGAGGATATCGCCCGGAGCAAGATTGGTGAGGACAGACGCGAGATCGCCAACTTTCTCCACGGCTGGGCCGGAAGTTACTTTAATTTGAGCATTAATCTCTTTCGCAATGAGATGAGCCAGAGTGGTTTTGCCTAAACCTGGCGGGCCATAAAAAAGGAGATGTTCTGGCGGGTGCTCGCGTTCGGCGGCCGCTTGGAGTAGAATCTTCAAGTTCTGTTTAATGTTGTTTTGGCCAATATATTCATCCCAATGAGTGGGCCGAAGCGACTGATCAAGCGCCCAGTCACTCGCTGGTTCAATCGTGGGGCTATTTGGTTCGCTTGACTTCTTTTTCATTATATGCTAGCATCTTGTGAGATCAAGACCATGAACCTCTAAGCAACTAAACTTTTGGGTTTAAACGGGTGTTGAGCCAAGGACATTCTGGTGTCCCGCTCCGGCGGGATTCCTGGGATTATCCTTATACCAACGCCTCACTTGGGGCTTCTGAGCGTCAAGGATTGCTTAGAGGTTTATGGCCTCGATTTGTCAAAGGACCTCGGGGTAGAGATCAACCACGCGCGCGAGCTCGTCAAAAGCGCTCACGCCACCCATTACTTTTAATAGGCCGTCTTCCCGAAGATCAAACAATTCATTCTCATCCGCGAGCCGCTTAATTTCGCGCTCGCTCGGATTTTTCACCAACAATTCCGCAATCTGGGCATTCATCACCACGGCTTCGAAAATGCCGACTCTACCACGGAAGCCGGTGCCGTGGCAGGCGGGGCAACCCTTCGGCCGGTAAAGAATGGTTGGCAATTCGAACTTTTGGTCGGGACGCTTTTTAGTGAGTCCGGCCAAAACTTCAGTCATCACCTTTTGCTCGGCTTCTGACGGCGCGTAACTCTCGCGGCAATCGAGGCAGAGCCGTCGAATCAATCTTTGGGCAAGTGCGATGTTTAAAGCCGCTTCAATAATTTTCGGATTAATTTCAAGGTCAACAAGGCGCGGAATGGTACCCGCGGCGTTATTAGTGTGAAGGGTGGAGAGAACGAGATGTCCTGTCATTGAAGCATTGATTGCGATTTTAGCCGTTTCGCTATCGCGAATTTCGCCGACCATCAAGATGTCTGGGTCTTGACGCAGGGCCGAACGGAGACCGGTGAGAAAAGTGTATTTTTTTTCTGGGTCAACTTGAGTTTGGCTAATGCCATTCAGGTGGTATTCAATTGGATCTTCAATGGTAATAATTTTAGTGTCGGTTGTATTCAAAATCCGGAGAATCGCATAGAGCGTAGTTGTTTTACCTGAACCGGTGGGGCCGGTGAGGAGAATCAAACCGTTCGGTTTGGCAATTTGTCGTTCTAACATTTCGAAAAGTTTCGGTTCCATACCCAGATCGGCGAAATTTACAATGAGAGTTTCTGGATTTAAAAGTCGGAGCACGATGGACTCGCCATAAGCGCCCGGCAGAATCGCGGTGCGAACTTCGATGTCATCGCCGCTCAAGCGGATACTGAACCTCCCGTCTTGGGCGGCGGTTTTCACATTCAATTTTAAACCTGAAATTAATTTTACCCGCGCGAGGAGGGGATGATGAATTTTGGGATCAAAAAGAGCGAAGTCACTCAAGACACCGTCGAGACGGTAACGCAAGCGCAACTTCTCGGCTCCCGGTTCGAGATGAATGTCGGAGGCCTTCACCACCATTGCGCCAGCCAAAATTACCTCGAGCAAGTTTGTCACGCCGCCCGATTTGAGAATAGCGGCCGCTTCGGCCGCGAGGCGCGCTCGGATATCATCGGCGGTTTTAATTTCTTGCACAAAGTGGGAGATTGTCTCGTTCGCGATATCGATAATGCCGCCTTCGGCGGCGGTGGATTCGGAAATTTCTGAATATCGTTCGAGCGCGCGATCAAGGCTCGCCCCCGAAATCAAGTAAGCCGTGACGTTGAAGTTTTTATCTTGCAATTCCATTAAAACTTTTTGGGTTTTAGGATTATTAGGAGAAGTAATGGCAACCAACAAATTCTTGCCCATAATTTTAAACGGTGCAATTTTACCCGCACGGGCCTCAACCTCAGTGATTAAGTGTAATGCGTCGGTGTTGATGGGCAATTTTGAGAGATCAATGTAAGGGAGATTGTATTTAGGGGCGAGAACTTGAGCGAGTTCCTCAGCTTCTTTAGCATGAAGTTCATCAAGGTGCTTAGTTTGTTTATCTTCTTTAAAAACTAAAACCATTAACTCTATTCCTAGCACAGCTCTCCGTAATCGCCTAGATTGACCTGGTGATAACTTCGTTCGCTAACGTTTTTAGGGATAAAAAACCGTCATGCACCACGTGGGAGGCATGACGGTCGGATTGCTCGGTGTAGGGTTAAGTCGACTCTTTCTCCTTGAGGCCTAGCGCGCGAAGGAGTTTGACCCGAGTTTTTTTGTGGCGAGGGCTTCTCTTGCCACACTTTCCCGCTGCATCTTGAATCCGTATTTGGCAGTCGTGGTTAAGAATGTCATGGAAACTTTTCCTTTCATCGTGGGCAACAGCTTGGACTGGGTCAAGCCAACCAAGTGTGAGATCGCCTCGGGGGGCAAGCAACAAAATAGGCCCTGAAATATCTGCAACCACAGCGACCCAACCTTTGCTCCGTAAGTTGGCCAGCTTATACCAAAACCGCTTCATCGACATTCTCGGATTGGCCCGACTCGGCCGGTGCGGTATACGTGTGTACTCTTCCATCACGCCACCTCCTTTCTGCTTATCAAGCTAACAGATTGTGTTAAGATAAGCAAATGGAAAAAGTGAGTAAAAATTTAGCGGAGACGGAACAAATTGCGAAAAATTTTTTGGAGAAACTAATAATTTGGGCGGCAAAACGAAATGAAAATAGCGCGACCGTG
>Ga0210057_1010814_pt1 | contig 10244 bp, 7 predicted proteins | sample CryGeyCG2114_010_2_FD_183968 | JGI IMG/M metagenome (GOLD analysis project Ga0210057, IMG submission 183968) | Groundwater microbial communities from aquifer - Crystal Geyser CG10_big_fil_rev_8/21/14_0.10 (SPAdes) (version 2) | ecosystem: Environmental > Aquatic > Deep subsurface > Groundwater ...
TTATAGAGAGATTATAACATAGAGAGAGAAAAAGTAGAAGGTGAGAATGACTGACGACTAACAACAAGTAACAAGAGCAGAAAAAAAGATGATTATTTATAATAAACTCGATTATTAACTCTAAAGTCTATATATTCAAAATTGTGTAATTTGTCTTTGATTTTTTCTAAAGCTGATAAAGCAAAGTTTGGATCTTCTTTTAAACTAAAATAAATAATTGGCTTTTCTAAATTACTAGTTTGAATTTCGGCTAGGTTTGAATTTTGAATAAATAGACTTCTTCTACTGATGTTTGATTTTTCTAAGAATTCAAAAATAGCTTGTATATTTTTTAGATATCTTTGCTCTATGACATTTTTGCCTAAAAAAACATCTTTATTTTCTTCGTCGGTAATTTTTCTAATCAGTTCCCCTTCTGACCATGGGCCTTTTTCAAAAACAATACCTTCAGAATCAAACCAAAAACATTCCCCAACTTCTTTTTTTATACACCAAAGAGCAAATTTATCTCTCTCACTAACATTTATGGTTATTTTAGGTGGAAAAATATCTACAGAAAAGTTTGCATCTTTAATTGATGGGATTTGGGCCATTAATTTATTTTTAATATCATTTTTTTTGATATAGAAAATAATAGAATTTTCATCTGGAAGAATTGTTCGGTAAAGCCAATTTGAATGAGAGAGAAATTCTTTGGTTTTTTTGATTATTTCTTCTGTGGAGATAGAATGATTTCCTTGAATATCATAGTTTTTGATATGAAATAAATCCCCTCTTAAAACAAAGATGGAAATAATAATTAAAACAGAAATTAGTCCAGCAAAAAAGAAAAACATTATTTTTCTTTTTTGCTTGTGGCGATAATCTTCTCTAATTTTTTGACTATAATCTACCATTAGCTAATTATATCAAAACTAAGATATTTTTGTAGGTTTTTAGGAATAGAGATAGATCCATCAGCATTTTGATTGTTTTCTAAAATAGCAATAATAGTTCTTCCTATGGCGATAGCTGTAGCATTAAGAGCGTGAGCATACTCAGTCTTATTGTCCCCCCTTTTTATTTTTGTGTTTATGCCACGAGTTTGGTAATCAGATGTATTTGAACAAGAAGCGACCTCTCTATATTTATTTTGGCTTGGTATCCATGCTTCTATATCAAATTGTCTAGCATCTGTTGGACCCATATCACCTGTACAAATCTCAACGACTTGATAAGGTAAATCTAATCCTTGATAAATTTTTTCTTGCATAGAAACCATAAACTTATGTTCTTCTTCTGACTTTAACGGATCAGAAAAAACATACATTTCAACTTTATCAAATTGATGAACTCTTAAAATTCCTTTAACATCTTTTCCATAACTTCCAGCTTCTTTTCTAAAACAGGAGGAGAAACCAACATATCGTTTTGGAAAATCTTTTTCATCAATAACCTCATTCATTTGTAGTGGTCCAAGAGTGTGTTCACCACTACCAACAAGATATAAATCCTCTGCTTCTATGTAATATCGCTCATCTCTTTGACTTGGAGAGAGTCTACCCATTTTCTCATAGACATCTGGCTTAATCATTACCGGAACAATAACTGGCTCAAAGTCATTTTCTGTAAGTATGTCTATTGCATATCTAATAAGAGCGAATTCAAGTAGCGCTCCTTTGCCTTTTAAATAATAAAATCTGCTTCCAGAGGCCTTGGAGGCTTTTTTTGTATCAATGATTCCAAGGTTTTCTCCTAAATCCATATGATCTTTAATCTCAAAATCAAACTTAGGAATTTCGCCAAAGGTTTTTATTGCATTGTTTTCTGATTCGTTTTTACCTCTTTTTACATTTTCAAATGGAATATTTGGTATCTCTAGAAGAATGGAGTATCTTGATTTCTCTATTTCGGGCAGTAGATCTTCTTTTTCTTTAATTTTATTTTTTATTTTTTTAGCTTCATCAATCTTTTTTTCTGAGGCAAGTTTTTTTTGTTCAACGGTAAGCGATTGAATCTCGCTAACAAGTTCTCTCCATTTTGTATCAAGATCAATAAAATCATCTATAATTTCAATAGATTTGTTCCTGGCGACCATCGCCTCTTTGACCTTTTCTGGATTTTTTCTAATAATTTCTATGTCTAACATATTTTAATAAGTATAAAGTAATAAGTAGAATGTAAAAAGTAGAAACACAAGATTGACTTAAAGATAACTACTAACAACTTACAACAGAAAAAACAATTTAATCCTTTTTCTTCATTGGCGGGAAGAAAACTGTTTCTCTTATGGGTTTATCGGATAAAATAGAAAACAATCTCTCTGATAATCCAAATCCAGCCGTTGGGGGCATACCATATTCAAGAGCTTCAATAAAATCTTCGTCAAGCATTTGGGCCTCCTTATCGCCTTTTTCTCTAAGTTTCATCTGGCTCTCAAATCTTTGCCTCTGATCTATTGGGTCATTGGCTTCAGAAAAACCTTTTCCTAGTTCTGTTCCACAAGCGACCACTTGGAACCTTTCTACTATTTCTGGTTTTTCAAAATTTCTTTTAGCTAATGGTTCTATGTCCACAGGTGGATTTATTAAAAAACATGGTTGAATTAGGGTTGATCTGATTTTCTTAAAAATTAGATCAATTAGTCTTCCTTTTTCAAAACTCTTATCAACATCAAGATTGAGTTCCTTGGCTCTTTTGTAAAGTTGTTCTTTGGTAGCCGTGACTGGATTTAGGTTATTATTATTTTGAGAAAATATTTTACAGTAATCAACAGTTTTCCATTTTCCACTCCAATTTATTTTTTTTCCTTTATTGTCTATAACTAAAGTGCCGAATGTTTTTTTGATAACATATTGATACATTTTTTGGACAAATTTCATTAGCTCATTATAATCCGCATAAGCCCAATAGAATTCTAGTTGGGTATAATCTTGTAAATGCTCCGCATCTATTCCTTCGTTTCTAAAAATTCTTCCAATCTCATATATCTTTTCAAATCCTCCAACCATCAATTTTTTTAGGGCTATTTCCAAAGAAATACGCAAATAGAAGTCTTCATTTAAAGCATTGTGATGAGTAATAAAAGGTTCTGCCTCGGCACCTCCAGGGGTATTTTCCAAAACCGCAGTCTCTACTTCCATGAAATTGTTTTGATTTAAATACTCTCTGATAGATGCCCAAAATTTTGACTTTTTTATAAACAAATCTCTTGTTTCTTTATTCAAAATCAGATCTAAATATCTTTTTCTTAGTTTGGTTTCAATATCTTCTATGCCAAAATATTCAGTTGGAATTGGTCTTAATGATTTAGTAAGAATTTGAGTATTTTTTGCCTCTATACTTTTTTCACCTCTTTGTGTTTTTAAAACTTTTCCAGATACCCAAATAAAATCACCCGACTCTAAGGTAGATTTTAAAATTGAAAAATCTTTTATGACATTTCTATGGAAAATTACCTGAATTTTACCTGATAAATCTTCTAAATCAACAAATAAAATTTTTCCTTGGTCTCTAACGCTTTTAACGCGACCAGAAATAGCCACAGATTTTTTTGATTTTAATAATTTTGGGAAACTATTTAAAATAAATGAAATTGCTAGGGATTTTTTTGATCTAGCTGGATAAGGGTCTATTCCATTTTCTTTTAGTATAACAACCTTCTTTCTTCGGTCATCAATTATTTTATCAAGCATATATACTCTATATTATACATTTTTGAAACGAAAATATCTATTTTCATTTATTCTATGGAGAGAACTTCAAACTCGACAATGTCTCCTTTAGGAGTTTTTACCATAACTTTATCCTTTACTTTTTTTCCTAAAATGGCTTTCCCAATTGCAGAAGAGTTGGAGATTTTATTGACAAAGGGATCAGCGTCTTGAGATCCAACAATATGATATTTTGCAGTTCCTTTATTATTTTTTAGAGCAACCGTGCATCCAATACTAACAACGTCTTTATTCCTTGATTTTGTAATAACTTTGGCATCTTTAATTAAAGCCTCTAAATTTAGAATATCAATCTCTAATTTTTCTTGATCTTCTTTGGCTTGAGCATATTCAAAGTTTTCTGATAAATCACCATGTTCTTTGGCTTTTTTAAGACGTTCGGCAATATCAAATCTTTTGTTGGTTTTAAGATTTTTTAATTCGATTTTTAATTCTTCTAATTTTTCTTTTGTAACAAATTGTTCTTTCATATATTTATTATTAAATAATTCTCCTCGCTGTTTTAATCTAGGGCGAGTATGAATTTGTCGCTTAAAGCAAATATATAATACACAGAATAAAGAGACTAATCAAGACCAAAGACAAAGAATAATAAATTGTTTTATTATAAATTTAACAACTAAAAGTTAATTTTTTGGAGAAAAAAATTAACTTTTAGTTAGTTTCCTTAGTTGACAAAAATCACAATCTTTTTTATTACACCCTTCATTCCAAAAAGACAGGGTTAAAATTTGCTCAGAAACATTTTTAATTGTTTCTTCTAGGTCTTTTATCTCCTTATCTTCTATATCAAAATGTTCTTTTTTATAGATACCTCTTTCGTTTGATTCTACAAAATCAATTTCTCCGCCGATCATTTTGTATTTTCCTTCGTCAAACATATTTAGGAGCAGATTATAAAAAACTAATTGTCTTTTTATATCACCGTTAGAATTAGCTGTCGTGCCTTCTATTTCTCCTCTTGATTTTGGTTTACCAGTTTTATAGTCAACAACATTGACATGGATTAGATCATCAGAAAGTTCTAATTTATCTATTTTACCAGTTAGTTTTATTTCTGGGGTTAGCAATATTCCAGAGATATTAAGTTCTGTAATAGCGTTGTTTGGCCAAAGATCTTTATAATGATCAAAATATTTTGATAAAGACGCTTCCCCTTTTTTCTTCAACTCGTCTAGATCTTTGTCGAGAATAAATTCTTTATTTAGATAATAATTATACCTTTCTATTAAATAGTTTTTATCAATTTTTTCTTTTTTAAATTTATCAAAAAAATCTTTGAGAGCGCCGTGAATAGCCGTTCCATACATTTGATGTTTTGATTTGGCCTTTGGAATTCTAATTAAATTAGTATAGAAATATTTCCAAGGACATTCTAGAAAATTATTAAGCGCTGTAACAGAAAGACCATTTTTAAGAAATGATTCTCTGATAAACTCTTGGTTTTTTATATCAATATTATTTTCTATAGACGGCAAAAATAAAATATCTTTTTGTTGATTGAAAGAATCTTCGTATTGACTAGCATCTTTTTCTACTAACAAACTTTTGTCCATCTCTTGAATAAACTGACTGGCAATCTGTTCTTTCGATGTATAGCCGAATTTTGAGTAAGTTAGGACAACTTCTTTTTTGGCTCTAGTTAAAGCGACATAAAATAACCTTCTTTCGTCATCTATAGAATTTTGATTTTCTATCTGTCTTTGAGAAAGCATAAAAACTCTTTCAGGAAGAGTCAAAGGAGATGATTTTCTTTTATTTCCCCAATGACCATCGTAAACATTTGTTATATAGACATAATCAAATTCTTGCCCTTTGGATTTATGAGCAGTCATGAGGCGAACATGTTTATTATCTGATTTTATTGATTCTTTTTTAACTAATAAATTATGAGTCCTAAGAGTATCTAAATAATTTAAAAAATCATTAAGTGAGTAGTTCTTGTTTTTCTGGATTAGCTCCCTGATTTGATCAAAGAAAGAATTAAGTTTAGTCATTTTTTCAGACATATCGCTATTGGACAAGAAATAAGAAAGTGCCCCCGATTCTCGAATGATTATTTCAAATAATTCCATTAAACCTTTATTTTTTTCTACGGTAACCCAAGATAACAATAAGCCAAAAAAATTTTTGATTTTTTGTCCATCTTCTAAATCAAGATCATTCATAATTTTATTACTTCTCACCGCATCATAAATAGAAATTTTATTATAATTAGCAAAAGAAATGATCTTGTAAATGTCCAATGGATCTATTTTAAGAAAATCTATATGCATTGCTTCCATAAAAACATCTTGAGACCCAAAATTACCGATAGCTCGTAGGAGTAAAATTATTTTTTTAATATCAAAATCATCTAAAATATTTTGGTCTGATTCGATCACGAAAGGAATGCCAAATTTTTCAAGAAATAAAGCAATATCAAAAGCATCTTTATTGTCGCGATATAAAATTGCAATCGATGACGGGTCTATGTTTTTTTCTATTTTACTTTTAATTTCTGTGGCTAAAAAATAATTTTCTATTTCTGGTTTAGAAAAAGAAAGAACATCAATGCGTTTTAATGGATAATCGGTATTGGCTTTTAGCTTTCTTTTGCTTTCTATGAGGCTATGAGCGACATCTAAAATGGATTGAGTAGATCTATAGTTTTCTTCAAGAATAATCATCTTAGCCATAGGATATTTTTCTTTAAAATAAAGAAAATTTTCTAGAGATGCCCCTTGAAATCTAAAAATGGCTTGTTTTTCATCTCCAACAACAAAGATGTTGGGATTAGAATAAAAATTACATAAAAGCTCAAGGAGTTTATTCTGGGAATTATTAGTATCTTGATGTTCGTCAACTAAGATGTAAAGATATTTTTCTTGTAAGGAAAGGAGAAGATCTTCATTTTCTTTTAAAACCTTGACGACCTCCATAATCATATCACTAAAATCGTAAAACTTATTTTTTTCCAGTTGTTCTTCATATTTTTTAAAAACAGTAGCAACTTCTTTATTTTTTTCTATTTTTTCAAATTGTTCCTTGTATTTACCTTTCATCTTTCCTTTGTGAGCGCCATTTTCGTAATATAGATCTGGAATTTCTTTTAGATCTAATTCATCTTTTTCTAAAATAGTAGAAAATAATCCAGGGTCAACGCCTTCTCTTTTTAAAGAGTTAATTGCTTTTAAGATTGGTCGAACATAATAAAAAATATCGCCAAAGGGTTTAATATTTTCAAATTTAGATATAGATATGATTTCTTCAATAATTTTTATCTGCTCAATTTCGGTAATATTTTCCGATCCAATAATTTTTGGGAAAGAACTTGGATTATCTTTAATAACTTCATTGCAAAAACCATGAAAGGTATTGATATTAACATTATAAGCCGAACTGCCAATAATTTGAGATAGTCGCTTTCTCATAGAAAAAACGGCTGATTCTGTAAAGGTTAAGGCGAGGATTCCATTGGCGGGAGTGTCTGTTTTTTGAAGAATATTAGCGATTCTAAGGGTTAAGATCTGTGTTTTGCCAGTACCTGGCCCGGCTACAACCATAACTGGGCCCTCTATTGAGTCTACGGCTTCTTTTTGGGCGTTATTAAGCCTGCTGTGCTCATAATTAAAGATTTCTTTGTCCATAATACATTCAAATATAATACAAATTAAAAGATAAGTAAAAAGCAATTTACAAAAAGTGAAATAATAAAAAATAACAAATAAATTGTATTAAGTATAAAAGTTAAAAAAATAATTATTTTCTTCCGCGATTAAGAGCCGAATCAACAATATGAGAAATCAAATTTTTATAAGTAAAACCAGATGATTCCCCTGCCATTGCCAACATATCTTCCTTAGCTAAGTATGGATTTAAATTAGCTTCCATGACATATATTTTCCCTTGGCTGTCTAATCTCATATCTATTCTGCAATAATCTCTGACGCCTAAAGATTTAAATACTTTTAAGGCAATATCATAAATTTCATTTCTTTTTTGTTGAGAGATATCTATATCGCCATTTAATTTAAAATCAATTAATTTAAACTCGTCTGATTCCTCATTTATTTTTGCAGTATAGGTATAGATTTTTTTCTTTTCTTTGGGCCAAGCGCTAAAATCAACTTCAATAATTTCTAAAGGTTTAACTTCTTTACTCCCCAACATAGCCACAAAAAATTCTCTACCATCAATATACTCTTCAACTAAAACATCATCTCTTAAATTTTGACGGATTTGATTAATTTTATTAAAAAGCTCTTCTTTGTTAAAAACCACCGAATCATTTTCTATCCCGATAGAAGCATCTTCGTGAACTGGTTTGACAAATCTGGGATAGACAATATTATCAGGCACAACAACTTTTTCCTCTATTGGAAAAATAATAAAATCGGCATAAGGAATTTTGTGATAATCAAATAATTTTTTAGTTATAATTTTATCATTACTTAAAAATAAACTCCCTGAACTAGAACCAGTAAATGGAATATTTAGCATTTCTATTAGAGCCGTGATATTTGAATCGAAGCGGTCATTTCTTCTAAATGTTTCACAGAGATTGAAAATTAAATCTGGTTTTTCTTGTTTGATAACATTAATAATTTTTTCAATACTATGATTAATTGGTAAAAGAGAAACTTCATATTTTAGATCCAAAAGAACTTCTTTAACATGATCAACAACCTCATCGTGGACTGGTCTTGATTTTGGATATTCTTGATAAAAAAGAATTAATATTTTTTGCTTAGACTCAGGAAAATTTGTGCGTTTTTTGTACCAGTCGTTAATGGTATCATTTATCTCTTCAACAGGTACATCGAGTTTGCCGTCAATGATGATCGGGGGAAGATTTTTGTATTGATTAATTAACTCTTGAGTATACAAAAGTTTTTCAAAGGCCTTTGATTTTCTATAAATTTTTTTCCAATGAAGTCCCGGTGTTAACAAAACAGCGAATGTTTCAGCAAAATCTTCATCGGGATGTTTTTGAGCATACCAGCCCTCTAAATATCTAACAAATTTTCCACTGCCAACAACTGGAGCAAAGTTATCACTATAAGATTTTTCATGAACGCCAAAGATCTCTTTCCATTTAGGAAGTTTATAAAGCTCATAAGCATATATAAAAGCTAGGCCCGCCTCATGTCTTAATATTTGAGAAACTTCCTCATCTGTTTCAATGATTCCTATTTTATTTATTTCCACGTCTCTTAAGGTTGAGGAAGTTATATAAAAAGGAACACCTATAATAGGAACACCATCGGGGCAACCCCAATCATCGGTTAAATAAGCTTTTGGGTTAAACTTTATTCCAAGACGCGATAATTCTTTATATAGTTTATTTAAAAAAGGAAAAAAATCAGAACTCTCAAGATTGAGTCCAAGTTTATTTATTGGTGTAGATAAAATTCTTAATTTTTCTTCGTTTAAATTATCGGACATTTTTCTATGGTCACACTATCAAAATATTTTGATTATCTTACAATTAATATTTTTTTATTATAGTACAATTAATAAAAATATAAAATCTATTCGCTAACATATACTCGTTCTAAAAACTCTTTTGTTTTATCGCTTGAAGTGATCTTAAAAAAAATTGTATAGTCGCCGTCCTTTGTCCACGAATGAGAAAATTTTTCTGTATTTTCTTTTGAAAGGTTTGTAAATTTTTGATTCTCCCCATCTCCCCAATCTATGTAGCAATCAAAATTATTAGTAAGATCATCAATCATTGTGGGCTTAAGAATAAAATTAACTAACTGATTTTTTTTAACAAGGTAGCTAAAGTTAGAATGAACAATGGGAGACATTCCGACGACAACATTTTCATCATTTTGGATAAAAGTTTTTGACCTTTCGTCTATTCCGATCTTATTTTCAATAGCTTGCTCAGTTTTAGACAAAATATTCCTTCCTGTCTCTTTGGTCTTTTCAAAAAGATTGTTTGAGATTTCCTTTGTTTGATCAACGACAAAATCCTTACTTGTATTAAAAGCATCCTTTGCTTTTAAAGAAAGCAACTCAATGGTTTTGTGTGAATTGGTTTTATTTTGAGATAAATTTGTATTATTGTCTGTGGCTTTATTAATTTTATTAATTACGCTCTCACCCAAAATTTTAACTGCAAAGCTATTATTTTTTGTTATTAAATAATAACTACCTATGCCAAAACAAAGAATGACAAAAATGAATACTATTGATTTTGAAATTCTGCTCATTTTTTTATTTTATCATTAAATTAGGCAAAAACACAGACATTTATTGTCTTGATTAATATAAATAAATGTGTTATTATACTAGCATGAAAACAAGGAAGATATTGGTTGCTATTATTGTGGTAATTTTGTTCTTTTTATTAATTTCTTTATTGGGAGGGACGGGATTTTATACTAGACACAAACAGATAGTTTATCCTGTTTCTCAAAACTCAGTTGATACATGTTCGCAAAATTATTTCAATGGACAAGGCTTTGTAGAATCAAACGAATGTCAAAAAAACTATGGATATGGTTATCATTATCCAGATCAACAAAGAATATATTATTA
>Ga0210057_1010816_pt1 | contig 10241 bp, 8 predicted proteins | sample CryGeyCG2114_010_2_FD_183968 | JGI IMG/M metagenome (GOLD analysis project Ga0210057, IMG submission 183968) | Groundwater microbial communities from aquifer - Crystal Geyser CG10_big_fil_rev_8/21/14_0.10 (SPAdes) (version 2) | ecosystem: Environmental > Aquatic > Deep subsurface > Groundwater ...
CCTTTTTCAATACCTTGGTTCAGTCCAAAGGTGTACACCGTGTCTGGAAGCATCTGGTTCTTTACATATGGTGTACCTGTAAGGTTCACAACAGAAATCACATTCGTGTTTTCAGCGAGATAGTGGATAGTTTTACGAGACTGATTGAGCTTCTCTGAAATATCTTCGCCATAGGAATGGTGTGCCTCATCTACAAACACAGTGAGGTTTTCAAGTCCCTGAATAGAAGTAAGACGCTTGTTGGCACTTTCTTTACGAAGTTCAAATAAGCGGTTGCCTTTGTGACTATCAGCCCAATTACGTAGGATTATTTTTGATGAGTTAGTTACTATCACATTGTAGTTCCCAAGAGGATTGAGAGGCGTTTCTGGCTTCTCCAGATACCAGTATTTGATATTGAGTAGAATATCCTCGTATTCAGCGGGAATGATTGAGGTGTAGTCAAAAGTTTTTATTTCCTTCAGTACCTCGACAATGCCCGTATCAGCAGGACCAAATACCAGAGCATTTTTTGCAAAACGATTATCTTCAGGATGCTTGAATGAAAGAATAAACTCATACATCATCAAAACACCCATCAAAATAGTTTTTCCAGCACCCATCGTGAGTGCAAGCACATAGTTCGCATACCCGTATTCAGCGAAGCCTTTTTCTGCAAGTTTCTGCTTGAGACGTTCCGTTCTTTTTTCTTTTGAGAGGTCATCCCATAAGTCTATGACACCTTGTTCAAATCCAAGTACCTTCAAAAACTCTTTATTACTATCAGCGAGGTCAATGGCAATATCTGGAAGTGGAGCGTTGTTCATTATCTCTTTGAGAAAGATATACGTCTCAAGAGCTTCACGCTGTGGTTCGTGCAAGAAGTTATTATTTTGGATATGAGAAAGGATATTGCGTGTTTCAGGATAGATACCTTTGTATCCTGTGTCACGCCACGCTGTCACTTTCTTTTGTAGTTCCTGTACGAGAAATTGCATACCTTATTTTATAGTCACTTCGTGGGTCTCAAAGTATTCTTCACCCAATACGTCTACAATCTTGATTGCTACAGTGTACGCACCTTTCTTTTCATACGTGTGAGCGTATGTCATATCTACCAATTCATTTTTCTTTTCTTTATGTAGAAACGCTTCAGCATTGAACGCTATGTCTTTTGATTTCTTTTGACCTTCACCATAGTTCACATCAATCACAATGTGCTCAATTGCCTGACGATAATCAAATAGATTTACCCTTTCTCTAGCAGAAAGACGACCATCATTTTCAAGCTCAAGTCGCTTCATCAAGAGTGGTGAATAGTAGTCTTTTACATCAATGGTAAGTACAGAGCCTTTTGCTGTATATGATACAGACGCTTCAGTTGGCTTCTTGAAATCAAGGTCTTTTTTGTCTACCTGAATATCACGTATTTCGATGGCTACACCTGTAGTATTTTCTTTTTTGGTGAAGTCTCGCACATCCAATTCTGCACCACTACAAATCACTACCACCTTATTATCAAAGGTAGCCTCTTTCTGTTTACTAACTGTTTTTGCAGTAAAGAGATTGATATTTTTCTTGATAGCATCAATGACCTGTACGATGTCCATTTTTGAAAGAACCCTGTTTGGAGAGATGATTTTTACATAGTCAGAACCAAGAGTACCGTCAAAATCTCCACGAGAAAGTTCTTCGATTTTGTAAGTCTCAATCAATAGTTGTTTGGCTTGGACGTCATTATTGAACACATCATAATGATTGACGTTATAGACTTTGAACCCAGTTTTATTGCTTTGTTCACGAATGATTTTATTGAGGCGTTCAGTGGTCGTTATAACAGCACCTTTATTGATGTCACAGCCAATCCAACGTCTGTTCAATTTTTGTGCTACAGCTAGAGTTGTGCCAGAACCTGAAAAACAATCCATCACAACATCACCTTCGTTTGAGGATATTTTTACAAAACGTTCCAAAAGAGCTTCTGGTTTTTGTGTCGGATATGAACCACGCTCATCTGATGCCTGATTTAGAAAAGGCATTTCAAACCAATCTCGTGGCAGGGTACCACTTTCAATATCAAGAAGTTGTCTATATGTGTCGGGTCCTTCTTCTTTGGGGTCACTTCTACCATCTTTGTAGCGTAATCTATATTTTTTTCCATCAGCATCAGTGTATTTGAACTTCTTTATGGTGACTTCAGAGTATTCTTCACTTACAGCATCCGAGTTGAAAGTATATTTACCATTATCCTTTACATAGAATAAAACTGTGTCGTGTTTTCTGTTATAGAAGTTTACAGACGTCTCTCTTTCTTTATAAGCCCATATTATTTCGTTTAGGAAATTATTTTCACCAAAAACTTCATCCATAACTAGTTTGAGATGAGCACTCTTGTGCCAATCACAATGCAAATATATAGAGCCTTTATCCGAAAGAAGTTCACGTAATACGATGAGACGTTCATACATAAATTGTAAGTATTCATCCTTCTCCCAAATATCAGTGTATTGCATTTGTTCAATTATGCTTTGTTCAACACCAGATAGTTTTTGACCGTTCAACTTTATTTTTTTTATGTAGTCAGCCTTGCTGTCAAAAGGTGGGTCAATGTAAATCAAATCAACTTTTCCACGATATTGTTTGAGTAAGTGAGAAAGCACTTGCTTGTTGTCACCCCAAAAAAGTTTATTCCATTCTTTAGCTTTAGTGTCACCGTAAAACTCTTTCTCTTGAGCAGGAAACCACTCAATGCTTTTTGGAGCACGCTTGCCATACCATTCGAGCATTGCTCGACCCTTTGTAGCAGAAAGTTTCTGTACTTCGTTCACTGTCTTTTCTGTTTTTGTTGTGGTTTTTTTCATATACATTTACATTGGGTTTTGATAATGGCTACTTGGGTGACTGAAGGAACTTTTCAAGGTCCTCTTTCTTGTAGCGTCTGGCTTTACGCTCGCCGATACGTATAGCTGGCAAAATACCCTTGCGGTCCCACTGTCGCAGAGTATTGGGATGACACTTCAAATACGCAGAAGCTTCTTCTAAAGTAAGAAGTTCTGGTAAATCGACTGAAGATGCCCCCTGAAAGGGCTTTTTTTCATTTGATGACATACCTACCATTTGATACCATTAGCGTACACGATATTCACGACGTTCACCACAGGTGATATGTGGATGCGAATGTAAATGTAAATGACACCTGAAGAGAAAATACAGTACGTCAAAAAGCAGATTGACGATAAAGCCTCGATAAGCCCTAAAGGTGTTTTTTACTTACGCCTCTATTCTGTGGGACATCCTGATAATCCAGAAGAATGGACTATTCTGACCCGTGGGGAGCAAAAACTCATCATCAAGAAGCTTCAGCAGGATAAATACATCAAAAATGTTACCTCCGATGAAAAGGGTGAGGGTTATTGGTTAGAGAAAGTGCAAAAGCGTAGTCCTCGAAAAAATACTCCAACTCGCCGAAGTAATGTGTACTCTAGGATAAAAAATACCAGCCAGCTTTTGCAGGAACGTGAGCTATTTCAAAAGGTACAACAGATTTTTGGTGAAATTGAACCCCGACACAAGTACACAGTACCTACAAACGAAGAAAATGATGACCTCGTTCAACTCTTGATTGACCTTGACCTCATTCAATACGATTGGAAAGAAATCGAAAAGCAGACCCATAGAGCTATTGGGAACAGGATAATTGAGTTCAGCTTTGAGGCAGACAAAATAATCACACTAAAGAACCGTATCAGCGGAAAAAACGGCTGTGTCAAAAAAGAAGCACTTGAATTGATTGCGAAAGATATTGGTGAGCGGTACACCCTAGATGAAATTGTCCGAGTTTTTACTGATGTGGGTGTTCCAGAAACAATGTTTATTCACGACACAAAGTGGCGTGCAGTTTTCTATGTCCTTTCTTATTACACTACGTCAGGTGGCGAAGATGGAAAGGACCTTGAACAATTTATGAAGATTTTGGAGAAGGTTTTACACCCACTCGCATTTGGTGGTGATGAAAGTAAAGCTAAAGAAACAAGAGTGAAATACAATTCGTATCTGAAGTACGACAAGTTAGAGTTGCCTAAAAACCAGTATTTGTTTGAAAAAAGGCACCTAAACAGAATGAAGGAAATCTATATTTACACCGCAATAAGCCTCCATAAACACGGTGATGCTGACTATCTATGTGAGAACGCTGATGCTTTGCTAAAAAAGTACAATATAGGTAGAAATGACTATACGATTGCAATTGAAAGACTAGAAAAAGAAGGTATCGTTTCTTATGAGGAAAAATACTATGAAGATGACCACTCCGAGTTTTCATATGATGGTAAAAAGATTGACCACGAAAAACTGGCTGAATTGATTACAACTTATAAGGGTTGGTTGAGATACAAAGATAAAATTGACCTACTCACGGTCAAGGTTTTGGCAGATGAGATACGTAAGTTCTACATCGAAGAAAACCTACTGGATGCCATTGCGGGTCTCTCTGAAGGAATATATACCCATCTTGATAATACTCTTGAGGAAACCTTGTTTTACTATCTATCTGCAAAGGAAAAAATTACTCTCACAATCAATGGATTGGAAGCACTGGCTCGAATGTTTGATATGAAGTATCACGATGCAGAAAAGCTTCTAAAGTTGCAAGCTGGTTTCTTTGACACAATATCAATTTTCTTTAGAGAGTTGCTTGATGAAGAACACTATGCTTTTTGGTATGAGAAACTACCGCAGTATCTAAAAAAGCACATACGTACAAAAAATGACACCCAAAATAGTTCTAAAAATGTGGATGTTGAAATTGATAGTTTGCAGTTGAGTAAGGGCGAAGTGACTAAAACTTTAGTGGAAAATGGGATTGGTTTTTTACTTATAAACGGTGGAAAGATTGAGATTGGACCAGCTGAAACAATCCCTTTCAAACTAGTAGATGCACTATGTCCACTAGGTTCAGTGAAAGGTACAAATAGGGTTTACACACTGTCTACTTCAGCTCGCTCAAAGTTGAAAAACGAACCTATGTCACGACCTGAAAAAGAGGTTGTTTTACAGTCACGTTTGAAAGAACTTCAAAAGCCCCTTCGCAAGAAAAAAATAGATGTCAGTTTAGTGTTTGATGCCAGTAACGAGACGGTACTTTTGAAATATATCTCAAAAAGGTAAGAGGAAACGAAGAGGAAAACTTTCCCGAATATAAGAGGAGAATGAAAATAGCCTTATATTCAGAGGCTTTTTCTTGTATTTTTTCCTCCAATCAAAAATCTATATTTTTTGTGTAGAGGATTTTTTCTAATGGTCTTGAGAGAAAACTCTCGACTATAAAAATAAATCTAAATGCTTATGCAAAAACACACCGCTCAAGAAGAGGGATACCAGTACCTACCACTCGATGATTATGAGAACTATTACTACTCAAACGATATTGATGTCGCATCAACTCTCGTATGTAAAGGGTACACACTCGTAGACATCGTGCCTATCAATCACACGAAGGCTACTTTTGTATTCAAGAACCATCTCGCCATTGTGGATGCTGTGGATGGGTTTTGGAGCAATCGCATCGAAGTGCGACCGCTAGAGTTCGCTAATGCTCGCAAGAACTTGAAGTCTCGTATCTATGGGATGAAGAAAGGTTTTTAGTTTTCTCATTATCAATGTATATGAAAAATGAAGAAGAAAAACAAAAGAAACCTATCCTCAAAACATCGCTACTGACTGAAGACTTTTTGTATGAAATGGTCTACGACCGTATCACGAATACAACGTCATTCAGTGGAGGCTCACGTGATGGTGAAGTGAAGTTCTTGCTCGATGCTGTCGAGTGGAATGATAAGAAATACCAACCATTACCGCCAGACTATAACCTTGTAGAAAAAGGAGTGATTTTATTCCCGTCACTTCCGATGCCTTACGAAAATGAAGAAGAAATCTTGAAAGAGATACAGACGTTCATTCACAAATACCTTGATATTTCAGAAGTGTTTGAACAGATAGCAACATACTACGTACTCTTTACGTGGATGTATGACAGGTTCAATGAGGTCCCGTACCTACGAGCAATTGGAGATTTTGGAAGTGGTAAGTCACGCTTCTTACAGGCTATTGGGTCCCTATGCTACAAGCCTGTTTTTACAGGTGGTGCGACCACTCCAAGTCCTATCTTTCGCATCATAAATGAAGTGAAAGGAACGCTCATCATTGATGAAGCTGACTTCAGATTTTCGGATATGACTTCTGAAATTGTGAAGATACTCAATACGGGATACCAGAAAGGAATGGCAGTTCTTCGCTCTGAAGGTAAGGGTACGTTTGAGGTAAAAGCTTACGATGTCTACTGTCCTAAAATTGTAGCTACCCGTGAGACGTTCTCTGACAAAGCACTAGAAAGTCGTTTTCTGGTAGAAGAAATGGGTGCAGGAAAACTTCGCTCTGACGTACCTCGAACACTTGATGAAGTCTTTTTTCTTGAGGCAGAACATATACGCAACAAGCTCTTGATGTGGCGTTTGAAGAACTATTTCCGACCACTGGAAAAGCGTACTGAAGTCATTGAAGGTATTCATCCTCGACTAAATCAGATTGTGATACCACTTCTGACAATCATCAAAGACGAAGCAATACGCAATCACCTGAAGACATTTATCATCAAGTACAACAACGACCTTGTGGCTGACCGTGGTCTCTCTTGGGAAAGTGATATTGTTTTTGCCATTCTCAAGCTCGAATACCAGACAAAAGGAAAAGAAGTGACCGTCAAACAGATTACTGATGAAGTGAATAGTGAAATCGACCTGTCTGATGAAACTCTACAAGCACGAAAAGTAGGCTGGTATCTTCGTGCCAAATTGCAGTTGAAGCCATACAAAACCCGAAAGGGCTTCGTACTCTCGTTCAAAGAAAACCGCAAACGGCTGGATATGTGGAAGGAACGTTTCGGTATTACTGACGCTGACATTCGAGATGAGCACGTGACTGACGTGAACGTTGTGAACGATGCTGAAGATGCTAATGAAGGTCAATTATCACTGAATAACTCTCAATAAGTATGAATAAAAAAGTTTCGCAAAAACAGCTGGAGGCAAACAAAATAAATGCTCAAAAAGGTGGCGTAAAAACCGAGCAAGGAAAAGAAGTGAGCAAGTACAACGCTCTCAAACACGGCATTCTTTCAGAGACTGTTTCTGAATATGAGCAATCCTTCAGTAAGGATGTTATGGAGCGTCTCAATAGCCAATTTCAGCCCGTAGGCGTGCTTGAAAAGATATTGGTAGACCGTATCGCTGTTTACTACGTGAGGCTCTTTCGTGGGGCAAAAGCAGAGAACGAATATATGCAGTCCGTACTCAATCCTAGACAGGTAACAGTAAACGAATTGATACCGCCAATTATATTCACTGAAACAATAGTTGAAAACGAGGGCTATACACCAACAGTCACCCACGAGATGGTAGACAGACTTTCTAGTACTTTCCTACGTTATGAAATAGCACTTGAGAACCGAATGTATAAGGCAATTCACGAACTCCAGCGTATGCAATCAGTACGCAATGGTGAAAATGTGCCACCACCGCTTGCCCTCGACGTAGATATGACAGGAGACAAAATGGATGGGTTCGTTTCGTAAAAAGAAGGTGGTATTTCGGTTTTGGTTAGTAGGTTCGATATTCCAATTTGAACTATATCTAAAGCCACAAAAGTAACTTTTTATTAGGAAAATGCTGGAAGCAATCTCTATTGATTTCGGCAGGTAAAAGCACACTATGAGTAAAAATGAAGCTGATGATTGCAAGAAGATTGAGATTTGGTGGCTCTTGAGAGACATCAAAGAACGGGGTGGCTACAAAAGCACTACTGTGAGTTGGGGTGAGAATGGGTCTGCTGGAAGTATAGGTGTGAAGGTATCAATTTGGGATGAAGAAAAGTACGTTCAGTTTTCGTATGTTCAAACAGATAACCAAACAGGTGAAAAGAAGGATTTTGATTACAAGGTCCCCTTGGTAGAAACCGTGTGTCATTTTGGCGGTACTCGCTATTGGTTTCAATGTAGTCTTTTCAAGAACGGTAAATACTGTGGTCGCCGTGTGGGTGTGCTCTATAAGGGTGGTGATTTGTTTGGATGTCGTCACTGTTATGAGTTGGCGTATTCGTCACAGAAGCTGAATAGACGGGATGGGATGTACTCACTTTTTCGTGTGCTTGATGCGTATAAGAAGATTGATAAATTGTCTGAAAAAGCCAAGCGTTATTCCTATGGTGGCGAACTAACAAAGAAACAACAAAGAATTGCCAAACTTCAGAGCGAAGCCTTTTACCAGTATAGGCATTTTCAGGATGCAGAAAGTGGACGTGAGGGACGTAACAAAACGGTATAATGAATAATGAACTACACAATAGTTCATATGTTGACGCACCTACGCTTGAAAACAGTGTGGGGCAATGTGAACGTCTGTGTAGTAGTCCAAAGCTTTCAAAAGAGACACTTGATGCACTCGAAGAACTTGGAGTAGTCATCAAATCTATCCGTACAAGAATGTATAATGAAGGATACGAAATTGTAGATGGTGTGGTTCAAAAACGGGACCTCAAATGTATATGAAAATGAAAAGTCCAAAAACAGAAGTCCAAGTCTATGCTGACATAAAAAGCGGTAAATACCGTGAGCACTATTTGATATACAACCGCAAGAGTACTGATGAAGCCGATAATCAGAAGAACTCAATTTCATACCAGAAGTCGGAAAATGCACGTTTCGCACATCGTGAACGTCTAGGGGTAGCAAACATAACAATCAAGAGTTTTTGTGCTGATGGCGTAGTGTCAGAAAAGCACTCTGGCTTTACTGAAGACAACGAAATCAGTATCACTGATGATGGATTGGTGCAGTACCGTATTGATAGACCAAAGTTTCAGAAGATGCTTCAGCTTGTTAGTCAGGGCTACTTCAAAGGCATTATTTGTTTGTGTTGGGACCGCATTAGTCGCAATAAAGGTGATGATACGCTTGTACGAAAGCTGATGCGTAAAGGTGTTGATTTTCGCTTTGTCTATGCCAAATATGAGAAGAGCAGCTCTGGAGCACTCCATATGGATATTGATGGAATGTTCTCACAACATCATTCCCGTGTCACGAGTGAAAAAGTAACTCTAACAATCAAGAATAATCGTGAGAAAGGTATCTGTACGTATAGGGCACCGATAGGCTATTTGAACCTTGGAGAAATGGAAAATAAGCCTCTCGACCCTGAACGAGCACCTGTCATAAAACAAATGTATGAGTATTATGCTACAGGCGATTGGAGCTTATCTGACCTTTCACGCTATGCTAAAGAACAGGGCTTCACAACGGTCCCGATGAGACGTAGACGAACCAAAGAAGAGATGTTGGCTGAAGAGGATGATGAAGCAGAAGAACTTCCAAAAATATCACAGCTTGCTAGTGTAAATCTTATAAGCCGTATTCTGACTAATCCCTTTTATACTGGCAAAACGCTAGACCCTGATGGTAAATATATTGAAAGTAATAGTCACGTAGCTCTTGTTAGTCAACAGCTATTTGATGACGTTCAGGCGGTACTAAAGAAAAAGAAAGTAAGTATTCACTACACAGAGAAACTTGACCTTCCACTTCGAGGTATCATTCGCTGTTCTCATTGTAAGCGTGTCTATACTCCATATCCGAAGAAAGGCATTCAGTACTACAATTCCCGCTGTGTAGATGGTTGCGTAAATACTTTCAAGAACTTCAACTTTGCTTTTATTGATAAAGAAGTAAGCAAGCTTCTTTCAAATCTCTACTTTACTGAAGATGAAATTGCAGAGATGGATGCACGAACTAGTACTGAAATTGCGTTACTTGAAGAGAAGCGTCAAAAAGGTTTCGACCAAATTGAACGCAAGAAGAAAAAGATACGAGAGGACCTCGCTTATCTTCACTCAAATAAAATCTCGCTTCTAAAGTCAGGGGTGTACACACCTGAAGGGTATGTTGCAGAAGAGACACAACTTGAAGCATCGCTTACAGCACTCAAAGGCAGTGAGGATATTTCTGATGAGGCTATGCGAGAGACGATGAAAGATATAGAGAAACTTTCAGAACTCATAAAAGACGTTGTGCCTGTTTACAATTTTGCAAAACCGCACGAAAAAGAGAAAATCATCCGAATAATCTTTTCAGAACTTTATGTCTCTCAAGATGTGTTGCAATACAAGGTCAAAAAAGGTTTTGAAGCCTTTGAAGACAGACTTGTTGCTATTTGTGA
>Ga0210057_1010817_pt1 | contig 10241 bp, 12 predicted proteins | sample CryGeyCG2114_010_2_FD_183968 | JGI IMG/M metagenome (GOLD analysis project Ga0210057, IMG submission 183968) | Groundwater microbial communities from aquifer - Crystal Geyser CG10_big_fil_rev_8/21/14_0.10 (SPAdes) (version 2) | ecosystem: Environmental > Aquatic > Deep subsurface > Groundwater ...
GGTGATTGTGAGGAACGTGAACCCTGGAATTGGCAAAGGAATTGAGGAGGCTACTTTGTTTGCAAAACTGGACCCATTTAGAGCGACGACTCATAATAAGGGCGTTTTAAATGGAATAGATCCAATTTTGATCGCGACGGGAAATGATTGGCGGGCAGTCGAGGCTGCAATTCACGCTTATGCGGCTCGTTCTGGTCGTTACCAGCCAATCACCGAATGGAAAATGGATGGAGCTGATTTAGTGGGCCGAATGGAGGCACCGATTGCGGTTGGAGTTGTTGGAGGAGTGACTAAATCACATCCAGTGTCTCAAGTAGTTTTGAAAATGCTCAATGTTAAAAGCTCAGAGGAGTTGGCGCGGATTTGCGTGGCAGTGGGATTGGTGCAAAATCTTGCAGCGCTTAAAGCACTTTCAACAGTTGGAATAGTAAAGGGGCATATGAGACTTCACGCCGGAAATCTAGCCTATGCCGTAGGTGCAAATATTGAAGAGCTGCCAACTGTACGAGAGCGATTGGCATTACTGCTTAAACAAGAGAAAAAAATCGATATGAGCATGGCCAGAGATGTTCTTGCCGAAATAAGAGGTCAATCTAGCGATGGCTCTAGATCTAATCAATTTAGCATTAACTGAGAAAAAATATATTCAATCTAGAGTTCCCGGGAAGGTTTTTCTTGTTGGTGAGTATTTATCTAATTATGGCGGCGGCGCAATTGTTTCGGCGGTCGGCTCTGAATTTATTTTAAATGGCCATCAAAACCAAAGTGAATATGCCGATTCAAAAATGCCATTTCACCCGAAGAGCCCGGCGGGGCAAATATTAGAATCTATATCGATTAAAGATTGGAATTTTCAATGGATTGACCCGTATTGTGGGGCTGGTGGCTTGGGTGGATCGACCGCTGAATTTGTTGCTGCCTATTCGCTAAATGCTAGCGTTAAAGATGTCACGACTGTATCGCGCGAATATCGAACTTTGTTTGAAAATTTACCAGAACACCAAATGCCCAGCGGGTATGATCTCGTCACTCAGTTACGGGGTGGCTTAGTGTATTATCGGAGTAAAAAAGATAAATTGATAGATCTTGATTTTGAATGGCTTAGAGATCATATCAAATTCTATCGTGCCACTGATTCGCTGGGGCGAAAAGTAGATACTCATACTCACCTTGGATCTTGGACCGGATTTCATGTGGCCGAGATTGACCGTCTTAATTCAATTTCAGAATCGGCGTTGTCTTCTTGTATTAACCAAGATTTAGATTGGTTTGCTTTCCAATTGGAAGAGTATCGACAGGCCCTAGCTAAGCTTGGGTTGGAATCGGAAGATTCAAAAATTGATTCAAACATATTTCGATCGGCCGAAGGAGTATTGGCGGTCAAGGGATGTGGCGCGATGCTTTCCGACGTAATTTTGGTTGTCGCAGATTTTAAGGACCTCGAAAGATGGCGATACGTTGATGCTATCGCCTATGACCGAGGGCTTGTTCCAATTGACCAGTCATTGCTCTTTGTAAGGGGCGCGAGTGTAAAGGTGAATACTTAGTTTGGAAAAAACGAACCCAATCCTTACTATTAGTTCTCCATCGAATATTGCGCTGGTGAAATACATGGGTAAGAGCGACTTAAATAAAAACTATGCAGAAAATTCTAGTTTATCGGCGACGCTTTCTTCGGTTTCTACACGCATAGACATCTATTCAGCTAAATCCGAAGAATTTAGTATTGAAATTCGTCCGCTAGGAATTGTGCTGAATCGGCGTGAAACTGACCGATTCTCTAATCACTTTTTTAGAGTGTTTGAATTGGTTAGAAATAACAACGGAGTCTCGGGAAGCCCGCCCGATCCCTGTGCAGTTATATTGGAGACTTCAAATTCATTTCCAAAAGGAGCTGGAATCGCTTCTAGCGCTTCCGCATTTTCTGCGCTTACATTAGCCGCAGCATCAATTGCGTTCCAAAATATCGACGAATTTATTAAGAAATTAGATGGTGAACCAGATTTTTTTAACTTGTTGGCGAGTACCTCAAGGCTTGGGTCGGGAAGTTCTTGCAGATCCTTTTATGGGCCCTATTGTAGCTGGGACGGAAAGGAAGAAGTCAAAAGAATAGATGAAATTCATGGTACTTTTTCTTCAGTAGTCGATTTGGTTGCAATAATTGACGACACTGAAAAAACCGTTTCGTCTTCACGGGCGCATGAAATCGTAAAATCATCACCGTTGTGGGTAGGAAGGGCGGATCGGGCTGATAGTCGATCCGAGCGAGTGGTTCAGTGCTTAAAATCGGGTGATTGGAATTCTGCCGCGGAGGAGGTTTTTTCCGAAGCTTTGGAAATGCACAGCTTGTTTCATACTTCAAATCCGTCGTTCTCGTATTGGCAATCTGGAACTACCGACTTGTTGGGGCGGATAATGAATGAATGGAATCAATTTGAATTGAAACCACTTGTTACACTTGATGCCGGACCCAATATTCATTTTTTATTGCCAAAAAATGGAGTTGAGTCGTTTCGCAATCGTCTTGGTGAATATTCATCGAAGTTTAATTTTTTAGAAGATGGTTTGAGCGCTGGCCCGAAAATTTCGAATTCCCGCGGAGATACCCTTTGGATGCCATAGAAATAAACATACCCTGCAAGTTCGCACTATCGGGAGAACATTCTGTTTTGCGCGGCGGAAGGGCGGTCCTCCTTCCTCATTTCGAATGGTCCCTAAAAATTCGACTAGAGAGCTGTGCCGATATGCTTTTTATTGAAACTGCCGAGTCCCTTAATGAGGATGCAAATTTGGCTCTTAATTTGGGGAAGGCGATTGTTCCTGAAGATAAGATTAAAATTATTAGTGGTAAAGCTGTTCTAGAAAACTCAATTCCCGTTGGGGCCGGACTGGGGTCTTCGGCCGCTCTTTCGGTCGGAATCATTCGACTTTTATTAGGCGGAGAAAATCAAATTTCAGATGATCAAGTTATCGAATGGGCTCGCCAGATAGAAAACCATTTTCACGGTAGGAGTAGCGGCATGGATGTCGCAACTTGTTATCTTCAGCGCCCGGCTTTGTTTTCGTTGTCTGATGGAGCGACTCCGATATCGTGTGATCCAAGGTACCGGTTCACTTTGCATGATACTGGTGAAAGGGCCGAAACAACCGAGTGTATTAGTATTGTAAATGCTTTGGCCGATAGGGATTTGAATCTATTTGAGAACCTGGATTGCGAAATGAACGGCGTGACGGATGCTATTTGCGAGTCCATTGGCACTTGCGGTCCTGAAAATCTGATTCGGCTTGCCAGTGCCATGAATAAGACCACAGAAATATATGAAAAGTGGGGACTTTTAACTGAAAAATCGGTTAAATTGGTGCAATCACTTAGAAATGAGGGGGCCCTCGCGGCCCGCCTAACGGGTGCCGGTGGGGGCGGATTTGTAGTTGCGCTTTGGCGTTAAAATCGTTAGATATTAGCTCCTTAAAACTAAATTTGATCGAAATGGGGGTGATTGTTTTTGCCAGGAATAACAATTAAAGACGGAGATTCATTTGAAGCCGCATTGAAGAAATTCAAAAAACAGGTTGAGAAAGCCGGAATTCTTACTGAAGTTCGAAAAAGAGAGGCATACGAAAAACCTTCTATTAGAAAAAAGAAAAAAGAAATTGCAGCTCGAAAGCGGGCGACTAAAAAAGTCAGCCCACGAAGGAGTAGCTACTAGTTGTCTGATTTAAAAACAAAACTTTCTGAGGGGCTGAAGGCGGCGATGAAGGCGCGAGATAAAGAACGTCTTGCCTTTTCTCGCAATCTTCATGCTGCTATCCGAAAAAAGGAAATTGATACAAAGACCGATTTGGGTGATGCGGATGTGCACTCAATTGCTTCTACATTGTTGAAGCAGCGACTGGATTCTATCTCTGCATTTGAAAAAGCAGGGCGCGATGATTTAGTCGCTGCCGAAAAAGCCGAAGCCGAATTTTTAAAAGAATTTTTGCCACCACAAATGAGCGCAGATGAGCTTTCTTCGGTTATCGATAGCGCAATTGCTGAATCTGGCGCGAAAGATAAAAAAGATATCGGATTGGTTATGAAGGTTTTGATGCCGAAAGTAAAAGGCAAGGCAGACGGAAAATTAGTCAACGAAATGGTTCAGGGAAAACTTTCCTAGTCGTATCGATTTTGTTTATATTAAAATGAAGAGGCTTCGTCAGTGAGTCCTAAAATTTCTCAAGAAAAAATTGACGAGATCAAATCCAAAGTATCGATGCTCGATGTTGTCGGTGAAGACGTTGTGCTTAGAAAAGTTGGAAGAAACTTTTCTGGTCTTTGTCCGTTTCATTCTGAGCGATCGCCATCTTTTACCGTCAACCCCGAAAAAGGATTGTACCATTGCTACGGATGTAAAGCAGGCGGCGATATGATCACCTATCTTGTTAATGCCCGGGGAATGACTTTTACTGAGGCCTTACTCGAGCTGAGCGAGCGGGGCGGCGTTAAGTTTTCGAATGAAGAACTCGGGCGCTTGAAGCTTCCTTCGAGTCCGATACAGAAAAAATCGAAAACAGCATTTCGTCTCAACAGATTTGCATCTAAATATTTTAGAGAGACGCTAAAGAAAAATTTGGAAGCAAAAAAATACTTAGAGCATCGAAAAATTAGCGAAAAACTACAGGAAGAATTTTATGTGGGGCTGTCACTTGATGAATGGTCGGGGTTAGCCGAGTTTTTAGAAAACGCCAAGGCCCCGGAGGACCTGGCCTTTGAGCTGGGATTGCTCCATCGCTCCAAAAAAAATGACAGAAACGCCAGAGGGTTCGATGCATTCAGAAACCGAATAATGTTTCCCATTTTAGATGCATCAGGAAAAGTGCTTGGATTCGGTGGGCGAATTTTGCCCGGTAAGAGTCAGACAAACGAAAATGCCCCTAAATACCTTAATTCGCAGGAGTCTTTTTTGTTTCAGAAAAGTCGATCTCTTTTCGGTTTGTTTCAGGCAAAAAAGCATATTCGAGAACAAGATACTGCGATTGTTGTTGAGGGATTTTTTGATGTATTGGGGCTTGCTTCGGTTGAAGTGTCAAATGCCGTCGCAACCTGCGGCACCGCATTAACGTCGGAGCATCTTAAGTTATTGAGTCGTTTTTCGAGTCGAATAATTCTACTTTATGATGGTGATAGGGCTGGGCGAGACGCCACTGAGTCGGCAATGAAAACGGCACTAAAGGCAGGGATTATTTTGGAGTCGGCCTATTTTCCGGATGGAGTGGACCCGTTTGATTTAGCGGTCTCAGAAAATGGAGCCGAAAAAATAAATCAGCTCATATCGCAATCCTTGCCCGAAGTTGATCGAAAGCTAAATGAAATAGCGAAAGAGGGGCATGGGGGCGACGAGGCGAAATCAAAGGCTATTAAGGCGGGGATTGATTTGATTACCTTGATTGAAGATCCCGTTGGTAGGATGGTCCGTACTCGTTCATTCGCAGAAAAATTAGGTATTGAGATTCGGGTTTTTCAGCAGTTATTGAACAGTAAAAACCGAGATAAAACCGACACATTTCGGGCTAATTCAACTGGAAATGGAAAATCTGTGGCTCGGTCGAATTCGACTATGCCTAGGGGTAAATCGACTGTAGCGGGAAAACAGTTAAGCCAATCTGAAGTGACCTTACTTCGAGTTCTATTTTCAGATTTTCTTGAAGAATTGCTTTCTCAGGCTGTTAGTTATTTTCCAGGAGATTTCAATTTCGAGGATTTGTTTGAATCGAAACTGCTCAAAGAATTAACACGACATGTAAAAAAGACAGGGTTTGGCTCCGGGCAGGCGACCGCTAGATTGGAGGCGGCTCTGGGCTGGACGAGTGAATTTGCTGAGTTATCGGGAGTGCCGGAACTAGCTAATTTAATTAGAGAATATTCGATCGACGAGGATGTGGTATTGACGAAGGATCAAGCAAAAAAATATTTAGGACGGGCGTTGGGCGAATATTGGGCACGGTTTTCGCAGAAAGTCCGTGCAGAGTTGGCAAATGCCGAGTTCGGGCAGGACCAAGCTATCCAAGACGCACTAATGCGTGATTATCTTGACGTACAACGTAGGATGAAGGAGTGTAAGGACTTCTATGCCGGCTAAAAAAACAAAAAAAACTACCGTAAAAAAGACTAAAACCACTGAACCTAAAGCGCCGAAGGCGACCGAAAAATCAGAGAAACCGAAAAAGAGTGGCAAGTCCGTAAAGGATCACCGCGATATCCAGAAATTATTAGATCTGGGTGTTCAGCGTGGTTTTTTAACTTATCAAGAAGTTGATGAGCTATTACCGCCAGAGTTCGAATCGGCTGAACAAGTTGATGAGATACTAATTTTATTGAATGATAATGAAATCGATGTTGTCGATCATACTCGGGTCCGAGATTCTGAAGACGAAGATGGTGATGAAGATTCTTTTGCAGAAATTTCTCGATCTGGATCAGTCGAATCCTCCGACGACGACGATTCAGATGATTCGAGCGACGATAGTCCTGTAGTTGCCAAAAAAGCAGAAGTTGCTGATTTTTCGCGTGGAGCTGACCCGGTAAAACTTTATTTGAAAAAAATGGGAAGCGTTTCGCTTCTTACTCGAGAAGGCGAAGTCGAAATTGCTAAACGAATCGAAGAGGGTGAGATTGAAATCCTCCGAGCGCTATTGGCGTCAAGGCTCGGCAGTTTAGCGATTATTGAATTAGGCACACGATTAGAAGAGTCGAAACTTAGAGTGAAAGACATGATTCGCGGAGTTGAAGAAGAAATTTCTGAAGACGACGAACGCGAGTTTCTAAAAAGAATTTTGAATGCAATTGCAAAGGTTAAACTGCTTTTTAATTATCAAGAAAAAATTGAAAAGAAAATGGTTGGACCCGAGTCTAAAAAAACACTACCCGAAGAAAGAAAAAAGCTCCAGGCGGAGGTACTGAAAAAAGAACGCGCAGTAGAGCGGGCGTTTGAAAATTTAGCGTTTAATAGAAAAACGATCAATGTGCTTTCTGAAAGTATTAAAAGTTATTGGGAACGTGCTCAAGAGCTGTCTTTAGAAAAAAAGCGAGTGATTGATTATCTCGCTGCGAAAGATGATTCTGAAATGGAACAGATCATCGAAAAGTATAGAAAATCTACTGATAATCATCCAGAGATTTGTAAAGATTTTGATGTAAGTCCACAAAAGCTAGCTCAGTTACTTCAAACATATGATGAGACAATGAGAAAAATTACTCGGCTCGAAATTGAAGCTGGTGTTTCTTTGGATGACCTTAAGGAAGTTAATCGATCGCTTATGGTTGGCGAGAAAAAAGCTGACCGTGCAAAAGCTGAGCTAGTAGAGGCCAACTTGAGGCTCGTGGTTTCGATCGCAAAAAAGTATACAAACCGTGGACTTCAGTTTTTAGATTTAATTCAAGAAGGAAATATTGGTTTGATGAAAGCCGTTGATAAATTTGAATACCGACGAGGGTATAAATTTTCGACCTATGCAACTTGGTGGATTCGTCAGGCGATAACCCGTGCAATTGCTGATCAGGCCCGTACAATTCGAATTCCTGTTCACATGATTGAAACGATCAATAAACTGATTCGAACTTCAAGACTTTTGATTCAGCAGTTGGGTCGAGAGCCGACCCCCGAAGAGATCGCGGTGAAAATGGAATTACCTGTCGATAAAGTGAGAAAAGTATTAAAAATAGCGAAAGAACCAATTTCATTGGAAACTCCAATCGGGGAAGAGGAAGACTCATCTCTTGGTGATTTTATCGAAGATAAAAAAATCATTAATCCAGCTGAGGCTGTGATGAATGTGAATCTTTCTGAGCAAACTCGAAAGGTGCTTTCAACTCTAACGCCGAGAGAAGAAAAAGTTCTTCGAATGAGATTTGGAATCGGAGAGCGATCTGATCACACCTTGGAAGAGGTTGGACAAGATTTCTTTGTGACAAGAGAGCGGATTCGTCAAATTGAAGCAAAAGCGTTGAGGAAGCTTCGGCATCCTTCTCGCGCTAAATTGTTGAAGGCGTTCGTCGATTAAATTTTCCAGCTATAGGGGGGCCTGTAGCTCAGCTGGTTAGAGCGGTCGGCTCATAACCGATTGGTCGCAGGTTCGAGTCCTGCCGGGCCCACCACTTCATTCTTTTTCCCAATCTCATCGTCATTCTTCTCCTCCTTCCCGCGACGTACATTTCAGTACGCCTTGGTCGGTCGTCGTCGACTTCCTCGATCTTGAAAAAAATAATCGAAGCGGCGAATTTAGTTCACGCCCGGCAGGACTCGAAAATAGAGCAGACGAGGACTGCCTTTCGGCCCACCACTTCATTCTTTTTCCCAATCTCATCGTCATTCTCCTCCTCCTTCCCGCGACGTACATTTCGCATTAAAGTTTCATATGAAGCTTCAGTTTTGGGTTCGGTATTGACATTCTGCACATATTTTGAGAATCAGCAGTCAAATAGGGAGCAAATCATGAAAAATTTAATTCTTTTGACTGGGATATTATTCGGGCTAAATGCCTCGGCCGACGATCTTAATATTAAGGGAAAATATAAAATGATCTCGGGATACTCGCAAAGTTCCATCGAATTCTTAGTCGACTCGCGAGATCAAGTAAAAGTTCTCAACGTAAGCGAAGATATTAATCTTGGTGGGGTTGATGGCGGAACCTTTGATATTACTCGGAATACTAGGACAGATACCTTTGGGCCCCAATCGCTTCCATTTTGGGTATTGGAGCTCACCTACGGTGGAGATGAGGAAACGATACAAGACGTGGTCATACTAACCATCCAGGGTGAGGAGGGATTCGACGTCGAAACGGTCAAGAAAGCCGCTTTTACTACTATGAATGACGGTCCAAATTCAGTTTATACGTCTGACTATGGACGCCCGACTCTTCAGAAATGGAACTCTAAGACAAAGAAATACGACAATCTTTAGAGAGGCCTTTCCCCATTATCGCATGACGATTCGGACGTTGAGTGCTATAAGCCAATCAATAAAAAAACGTGAAAGATTGGAAGATTAAGATGATTCTGAAAAAAGCTTTAACAATTTCGAGCATGGGACTTTTAGTTGGATTTTATGTTTTCGGCGCGAATGCACAAGCAAGCGTGCAGGTCTTAAATCCTATGAATTCGATAGAGCTAAATAGCCGTAACGGAATTACAGCTCGAGAAGCTCGGGACTTGGTTCGTGGTTGTTTTTCTCGAGGCGAACAGTCACTCCTATCTATTACCGCAAAGGAATTTTACGGCGATGATTGGTTTCAGTGGGGAGCTCAAGATCGACCAGGAATATATCAAGGGGACACGGCTACCGACTGGTCTGGCGATCCCAACATGACCCATGCGTTTCTAAGTAATGCCGAACATTCTCAAATTAATTTAACTCGAAAAATTCATGTCGCCGAAGATCGAATCATTGAAAATGCATGGTTGACCGTCGGAGGATTAAAGGAGCAAGGATTGTCTTTTTTACATGTTATGGCGCCGTTGCCGTTTATTAAGGTAGATAAAAAATCTCGCAGGGAATTAGATCAATACGGTTATCCGATATTGCTTTCAGAGAGACTTTATTCATTATCATTGGTTGTACCAGATGCCTACTTAAGCTCACCCTCATCCCTTTCTGCAGTAGCATTGCGGGACCGTGATACCGGCGAAATTCTAAGCACCAGCGTTATTTCACTAGACGTACAAGCCCTCACCGACTGTCTAGTTCGAGAATTTCGTTAAATCAGGAAAGCCATTTTTGGCGGGTCGTTGACAAGAAATAAAATGGAAGTGCTACCGCCGGACTCTATTGATCAGGCCCGAAGAATATATTTAGCGCTATTTGACGATGAGCCGTCAGAAAACGTGTTAAATCGTTACGCCGGAGCGTTGAAGACTTACAATCCCGCGCTATCAATCGAAGATTCGATGGTTTTGAATCGAATTTTTGAGAAAAAATTAGACCTTGAAGCTGTTGAATACATATGGCGATTGAAGCGGAGGAAAAACCCTCTTAGTCAGAGGGTTCAAACAATTAGTTTTCTGGCCGAAATTGAAAATCGAAATTTAAACAAATATGTAAATCTAAGCGACAGCCGAATTGAGGTGTTGTTTCGGATGAGTTTGTCTGTAGCTCGCACTGGATATCTTTATATTAAGGGAAGTTATCTAGTCTGGAGGCACAGTCTTGTTTGACGTAGTGATCGTTGGATCCGGTCCTTCGGGTGTCTTCGCCGCTAAGGAACTT
>Ga0210057_1010818_pt1 | contig 10241 bp, 12 predicted proteins | sample CryGeyCG2114_010_2_FD_183968 | JGI IMG/M metagenome (GOLD analysis project Ga0210057, IMG submission 183968) | Groundwater microbial communities from aquifer - Crystal Geyser CG10_big_fil_rev_8/21/14_0.10 (SPAdes) (version 2) | ecosystem: Environmental > Aquatic > Deep subsurface > Groundwater ...
TTTATGGGGAGGTATTTCTTTCATGAAGTACCTCTCCATGGGCTGGTTTAACAGAGCTCCAAAACCAAAGTGCTTAGGTTCCGGTTTAAATTCGAAGAAGTCTTTAGAAAACCATAGAAATGCTCCCCGCGCCTAAGGACAGTATACAGGCAAATATCGAGGATAACGAGCAAAGCCGCAATACATTACAGGATGGTTTTGAGAACATCCTGCGAGCCTTTGAAAACGTCAGCTACATGGGTGAGTTGCGACAACGTTGGCTGGAGATCAAAAAGCTCTTGAAAGGAGGGGCGCCAGATGCGGTTCCTGCCGCGATGCGCGCGCAATAAGCTGCGATGTGGATGCTGTTCGGACATACTGAACTAACTCCTACCAAATTAGTCAATATTTTCTGAATTATTTAAGCTTTGAGTAACGATTAGTTGCTCGTTTTTCCAAGGTTTTTCTGTTGAAGAAACACGAACTAAAATCCTAAAAGGGTATTTGGGAGACACACATTCAACATCTTTATAGCTTTTTAAGCTAGAAGGAGGGAGATCTTTTTTATCTTTGCTAAGCAAAAAAAGATAAAAAGCAAGAGCTTGTTGTTCAAATCCAGTAGTGCTTACCACAATACTTTTATTTTTAATTTCCGTTTCTGATACTTCAGGGTAATTGGATGGATAGCCGGGTAGTAGTGATGCGAATTGAACTCCATCACCCACCTTATCAAATGGAACAAAATAATAGCCTTTTTCTAGAGGTACACCTTGCTTAGACTTAACGTGCAGTAGTCCAGATCGATGATAAGAGTACTTCAGCGCGTCAAACGAAGTCTCATTAGCGTCTGTCATCTCCATTCCTTTATCAATTAAATCTTGACCTGAGAAGATTTTATGCTTTATTTTCTTATCGGAATTTTTCAAAGGATAAAAATTAAAATACACACTATCATCCTTGGAATCAAAATTGAGCCAGAAAAACTTATACAGCTTCCCTTCTTTCCTAAAGACAAGAGACAATTGATTTGGATTCTTTTTACTCATAAAACCAGCCCCAGGAAGGCTCATAAACCTCTTTTATGTTGCTTTTGAGCATCTTATAAACGCCATCCTCTTCCACTGTTTGCCAAGTGCCTTCGTAGTAGTGGTAATCAACTTCACCGTCATTCCAGTTTTTGGTAGAAAACAAACTAAACTATCCATTCCATTCCATTACTTTTCATTAGGATTATAGGGACGGGTTATCATATTTGACCCTGGATTTTGAGAGGGAATAGATGAAGACTTTGAGGACGAAGTTGTTGTAGAAATAGGTTTAGGATAACCACTTGCTCCACTCGACCGTGTCGTAGTGGTTGTTACTCGTATTGGAAGTTGACCAATTAAAGTTTTATTTTGAGTATTTTTATCTGCGATAGATTTCTCTGCTTTATTTACTCTACTGATATATTTACTATCTTCCAATTGCTCTTTAAATCCCTCAAGAGATTCCAAAAAGTCATTTACAAGTGTTTCTGCATCCAAGACTACCCCTTCAACCTCTTTATAAACTGCTGGCCTTCCACCATCCCTACTTATTCCGCCTCTTGCGAAATATTCGTGCGTCAATCCATTTCTAAAAATATCCCTAAGAATTTCTACAGGATATTCGCTTGGGTTAGTAAAGCACTTAGAAATATACTCGCTAACACTTTGGCTGAAATTGGCGTTATGCCCCAAAAGAAAACTCCCGAGATACTCCATGTAAGCCAGAACACAAAGAGCTAAGGGAAAATTAATATTACCAATTGCAGAGGGCTGTGGTCTTATCTTATCTCGCATATTTTCAAGGTCTTTTTTGATGTAGCCAAAAACCACAGTATCAAGAAAAGTCTGTTTGTTCATAAGTGTTTCCTTTCCACTAAAACCTAGCGATAACTAAATTGGGTCACAAAATTATTCAGCATGTTTTATCAACAATTTATCTATGCTTTCCAAATAAGCTAAGGCACTATTTTTTTCAGATTTGTCCAAGTGAACACCATCGTCCTTGATACAAAACCTCAAAAGGTCTAGTAAGGGCTGACATACTCTGGCTGGATACCAAGATTCCGAAGCCCATACCATGGGTTTAAAGTGAACCATTTGACTTCTCAATTTATTGTTTAGTTCAGTTATGCAAATACTTTGTTGATTTGTAGCTGGAAAAGGTTTGCCATTCATTTTTGTGGAATTCTTCAGATATTTATAAGCAGCAGTGAAAGAAATAAGCTTCCCTTCAAGGGGATCAAACCCATTTTGTTTTTTCTTGCCACCTAAGTGACCAGGAAGCACTTCATAAATAAGTGAATGATCTTTAGCTTGAAGTACTAAAAGCATGAAGCCATAAACAGCGCTATGGAAAGATATAACAAACCATTTTAGATAAAACAGATTTTGTTCAACTTGAGCCAAAAAAACAAGGGATTGGAATAGGTAATCCAGAGCGTTGTGAGCTCCATCAAGTGCTAAGTATTTAACATCCTTTGTCATTGTTTTTTACCGATTAATATTCTAGGCAAAACTTTCAAATTATTAAGTCCAATCGACCTTCTCTATTTTTGGATTTATTTCCTTCATCTTGTTGTATAATTCTTGAAATCTCTCTTTGACTTGGGCTTTCAGTTCTTCATTTTCAACATATCTATAGCTAGAAAATACTTCAGCAACCCCTCCAATATAAGCATTCTTGAGCCATAGTTGATGTAGATTTTCAACCACTCCCATTAGCTGATCTGGTTTTTCTTTAGCCAGTCTTTGTAATATCTCTCCTGTGTGTGTGCTTAACCATGTTTCTCGTCCTGGCTGAGGCTTGTCTTGAGCATTTTGTACTGCAGAACTGATCAGTTGAATGTACCACTCAAGACATTTGTCTGTTTGTTTATCCAGATAGTCCTCAATTATCCTCTCAAAGTTATGAAACAAATGATTGTCATATCTAGTTGTCAGGAATTTATCAACCCAAACACTAAGTTTGTCGAATTCACTTTCACCTTCAGATAATATTTTCCAGATATTCCAAGCTATCCCCGATCTTAGATCTAATAAATCAGGGTCCTCACTCAAAACAACTTCTTCCAATTTTTCTTTGGCGTAAGTCGGATCATAATTTTTTACTGGTTCAGGATATTTATCATCCTTGAAGTGGCTTTCTCTATATATGGCGAAGTACACGAGTAATGCATCAAAGTCATCAGCGTTAAATAAATTGTCGAGTACTTCTTTGGCTTCTTCTGTTGTTAAGTTTCTATAGTAGTGAAATATGCGAACTAACGCTTTAGCTAAGTCAGGATATTCCTTGTATTCATCGAGCAATTCAAAGCTTAGTTTCTTGAAATCTTCATAAGCCTCACTAGAAAGCTCTTGCAACCAGAAACGCCTGTTGGCTATCTCCATAAGAGGGAATAGCCACTGCAGCACTAAATACAAATGCTGAGTATCTCTCAAAACATGCTGAGTACGATTATATGATTCAAGCAGGTGGTTATCTTTCTTCAAGGCTAATAACTGAACAGTCCAGGCTAAATGTCCTTTGACTGTGTGAATCGCATGAGTATCAGGCTTGTCAGCCTCTTTGATCTCATTGTGTAGTTGGTTTCCATAGTCTTCCTTATCTTCTGTCGGCGGATCATGAGGGTCAGGATCATTCATAAATTGCTCAACTAGCCAGCTAGCATCCTCTCTCTTGTTATTTTCTGCTAACCATCGCCCATATCTCACCATTTCAATTCTGGTCCCCGGATCAGGGAAAATATCTTGAGGAGCTTTATCAGCCAAGAGAATTTTCAAAGCGTCAATCAAGCTGTTTCTTTTACTTTCGTCCAATTTTTCTAAAGCAGAAAACCATTTAGCAAAAACCCGATAATCTTCATCGGACATATTGGTAAAATTCATGTCTTGAAACTGAAGAAAGAGAGCTCGTTTGTACATCAGCTTGTGATGATACACGCCCCCATCACCCCCTACTTGAAACCAAATCTCATCAATATTCTTATACTCATTAACAAGTTCTTCATATGAGTAACTCAATCCTTCAAATAGGTCCCAATCAAAAGTTAGTAATCGATACTTATTCGCTATCAGAAGAATTTTTTTATTAACAGATGTACCTTCTATTTCATTTATGTCCAGCTGAATATTGGCTTTCTTGAATTTTGCCTTCAAATTATCATGAAATATACGAGCAACATTTATGAAGTTCACCTTACCGATAGACGAAAAATAAATACCATTATCGTCTTTGCTCACCTTCTCAAGCTTTAGTTTGCTACCAAAAACCTCTACAGAAGTTTTGTTCTTTAAAATTGCTTCAACGATCTCATCTACTGTCGATTTGATTCTTGTGTCCAATACAGACTTATTTTTAATCTGAGAAGCTTTGAGTCCAAAACCTTCTGGGGTCGAGATCGCATACAACCCTTGGATCTCAGAAAATCTTTCATGCTTCTTAATTAACTTACTCAGAGTATTAACACTGATGCCCCAACGTGCATGCTTGGCTAAATCTTGATTATCTATTAGCTGAGTTGCTTCTATTAAAACACCGGCGCTGGGAACGAAGTAATCAGCTCCCTTACCTAAAATACTCTCTGGAGATACAACATCGACTGAATTCTCAATGTGTCCGATATTTGCTAGCCAGTATTTAATAAACGCCTTAGCTTGATCTGTTGGGTTGCTTTTATCGTCTTTGAATTGAAAGTTTATATTCATGATTGCTCTGTTGTTAAATCACTAGGCTCATTTTCCAATAAAAATTGCTCAAGCATTGAGCCGTATAGGAAATAAATCGGCTTTCCTTGTTTGAATGCAGCAGAGATGTACTGCTTTGCAACTTCTGAAATTTCTCCGTCTGTTATCACATAAAACCCGCTAAATTCATATGTGTTATCAGACTGGAAATTGTAATTGTGCCCAGTTGCAATAGTTAACTGGCCGATTATTTCCTTGACACCTTTATTCGGACGGTTTTGGCAGGAAATACCCCCAGATTTTAGTTGCATACCATAACAATGTTTCTCTCCACTAAAGTCTCTTGCTAGAAATATCACGTCTAAGCCATGTTCTCCATGCCCATGCACATCTTCCACAAGCAACTCTTGATCATTTTTTGTAAGAACCTCTCTAAGAGATGCAACCAATCTCTTCCGCAGCGTGTCTTCGTCTCTATTTATATTCGGCATAAAATCAGTTATATTGCTTGACTTCTTAACTTATAAATGTTTACAATTGTTTATACCACTTCAGACTATGAAAAACAATAACTTTCTTACAGTCGAGCAAGTTGCAGAGATGCTCCAAGTCCACTGGCAGACGGTTCTCAATTACATTAAGAGTGGAAAGTTAAAAGCCATAAGGTTGGGGAAGGGGTACCGAATTCCGAAAGAGGCCCTGGATCAGTTTATTAAGACAAATCAAACATAAAATATTAAACAACTATGCCCAATATAAAATTTACACACCTACATAACGTTAACAACCCTACCTCAATACACGGGATATATCCATATAGAGGAAAAATCTCTGCAGTTGAAGCGAAGTTAATTTGTGAACAACTGCCCAAAGGAGCTAATTTACTAGACCCGTTTTGTGGGTCGGGAACAATAATATTTGAGGGGATGTGTAACGGCCTTAATGTCTATGGAGTTGATAATAACCCCCTAGCAATATTTCTTTCTAAAGGGAAGCTTGATTCGCTAAATAGTAAGTTCGATGAAGTAGAAAAAGAAGTAGACAGCATAGTTGAAAAGGCGAAAAAAACTACTAACTCTAAGCCAATGCCTAGTAAGGCACTAAAACATTTCCATGAAGATACTGCAAATGAAATAATGCAGACTCTCAAGCACATTGACGAAATGTCGGATTATCTGAAGGCTGCATTTTTTGGCACTATTGCTTTGGGTGCTAGGGGCTGCAACCACTATAAATGGACTTCAAGTACTGTTGGAAAAGACATCAATCCCAAAAGATATATACCCTTTTTTCAAAAGTTCAGAGCTAAAGTAAAAAAACATCATCCAAAAAAGTACAACAACCGCCGTGCAAATATCTTCCTAAACGATTCTAGAAAATTGTCAGACTTCATAAAGCCTAAAAGTATCGACTTCGTTTTCACCAGCCCCCCGTATTTTGATGGTCTAGACTACACAGCCTATTATGGAAAACTGATCTACTGGATTTTAGAAATGGATCGGGTTGAAATAAAAAAGGGGTTAATCCAAACAATCCAACCATACGAGGAAGATATGAGACAAGTATTGACTGAAATAGATAAAGTTACGAAAGATGATGCACAAATCGTATTTGTAGTAGGAGATAAAAAAATTAGAAACCAAGTAATAAATGGCGGTGATTTCTTCTCAAATCTTTTTCATCACAAGCCAGACCAAGTAATTCAAAGACAATACACAAATACGAGCAGTCAGGTGTTTGATAAACTCAATAAAACGTCTAGAAAAGAACAAATAGTGATTTGGAATAAAAAGAACTGGTAAAACTATGCACAAACTAATAATTGGAGATAGTAGAAAAATGAAGGAACTAAAAGATGATAGTGTTCATCTGGTGATTACTAGTCCTCCATATTTTGATTTAAAAGACTATAACTCTAACGACAATCATAATAAAAAGGATCAAATAGGTGCCCCCAAAACCTATGAAGAGTATTTAGATAATCTCAATGACGTTTGGAAAGAGTGCTTAAGGGTTTTAGTTCCTGATGGAAAGTTATGTATAAATATCATGCCCGTATTCCTTTCAGGAAAGGAAACCATTTATAACAGAAGAATAACTAAAACTGTGATTACCGACTTTGAGTCGTTTATTTACGATACTAAGTTGGCTTTTCTCCATTCACTTTATATCTGGGACAAAAGGAAATCTTCAAGATTTAGCTCATTCGGAAGTTATCCTTATCCTCCGAATATATTTTCCACTTTTCCATACGAGTGGATAATCGTTTTCTCAAAAAGGGGTAAAAGAATAAATAAAGTTTCAAAAGAGATTAAAGAAAAATCAAAATTAACACACAAGGAATGGGCTGACTGGGCGATAAACAGTTTCTGGGAGATGGCTCCGGCTCGTGCAACTGAAGTGGGGCATCCTGCTCCTTTTCCTGAAGAACTTCCTAGAAGACTTATTAAGCTCTACAGCTTTTGGGGTGACACCGTGCTGGACCCCTTCGTCGGAAGTGGTACGACTGTAAAAGTTGCAGAGGATCTTGGAAGAAATGGGGTAGGTTACGATATCAACCCAGAATATATAGAACTAGCAAATAGAAGATTGGGTCAACAGAAATTATCCTTTTAAATTTAAGGGCTTAACCTCATAGCTATTATTTTGAACTATTACTTTACCTCCCGAAAGTAAACCTATCGTATTATCTTCTCCAAAAAGTTCAGGTAGCAGATCATACCAATTAAGTCTTAATCCGAGTATATCTGCCATTGAAGCCATTGCCCACAAAGCGTTCGCCGAAACAAATTTAATTTCATATTTGGTCAGTTGATCGTAGAAAATCTTAGAGATATTTCCTACTTGCCCGGTAGTACAATCTGGATGATTAGGCGGATAAAGATCTGTTTCCTCACCGCCAATGAACAAAAAGATGCTAAGGTTTATTTCGTCTTCATTGACTCTATTATGACCTTTAATAATCTTTAAACATTCATTTTTATAAGAGGGAATTTGGTACTTAAATCTTCCCTCGCTAAGTAACGAGAAAAGTGAGGTTTTAGCTTCCAAAACTAGCAACTCCTTTTTGGCAAACCCGACCACATCTAAACGACCGTCTCTTGGGTTTTCTGATTGTATTATTTCAAGTTCCTTGCCAAGTCGAACGGATGTGTCAAAACTAAGATTTTTTAAACAAGATAGTCCCCAAAGTGAAATGTTACGCACTTCGTCTTTTGATGTGAAATCCTCAAATTTAAGATGTTTATTAAACCCGTCATCTATGTTCTTGAACGTAGGAACGGGATTAAATCTGCCTTGAAAAAATTTTCCTAAATACTTATCTAGGTTAGGCGTGTCAAGGCTATCAAGCAGTTCAGTCCTGAAAAACTCATAAGGATTGATATTTTCTAAAGTGATTTTGTATTTATTTTCTAAAAAATCCACAAATTTCTTGTAGTCGGGATAGTCAATAATTGGGTGTTTGGGAATTAAACTTTTTGACATATTTAAATTTTACTTGCGTTGTAAGCTTCCTTTGTTGTTCTTATTACCTTCTCAGGAGCCCCTTCAGTTAGTGCCTGGTAGTCTAACCTTGTAAGCGGTGTTAATACATCATTTTTTCTAGAAAATGGTATGCCCGCAACAATAGCGATATCTGATTCAATATCCATAACTCTTGAGAAGTCTTTTCCAGAGACAACAAAGAGACCACTATGTTTCAGCAGCTTATTTAGTAATCTTGGGTAATTAATACTTTTATTCTCATCTGCAGCTAAAGCTAGGGAAAACACTATGGCGAATCTTCTGTTTTTGATCTTTCCTTCTAAACCTAATGAGCTTTCGCGTATAGTCTTTTGGCCTCTTTCCCTCAACGCTTTAGTGCTTTTTGTCATCCAATGATAACTCAAAGGCCTTCTAACTAAAAAGTTAGAAATAAATAGACTTTCAGGAATAAACATTCTTAATTTGCTCCAACCCCAATGTCTCTTTTTTATTTCTTCAAGAGCAACAACATGCCATGAAGAAGGTTTGCTAGGAACTTGTAAGTCAGAGGGGAAAGAGAAACCAGTTGTAACAGCCCAGGCAAACAGCGTCGATCTTGTCCTTACAATTGTGTCCTTTTGCGAGCCTGTTGAAAGTGGAATTTTTCTATCTCCGTTATGCGTTGTCTCGTATGTATTTTGGTATCCTATTTTAATTTTGCTTTTGGTAACGATGTCTTGCTCAGATTGGTTTATTAAACATTTGTAAAGAAATCCCACAAAAACACCATACCCTAGAACTGACTCACGGGCTATTTTTAGGAATTCTCCATTTCCATAATCAATACTGGCTAATCTCGTACCTACGCTGGTAAGCTTGGAAACATTACCCGTTCTTTCTACCCAGCCTAAAGCCTCAAGTGCATTTAAGCATTCGCTTGCTGACTTACTTTTTTGTGTATCATATTGAATACTTTGAGTCAGGTGAAACTTTGCAGGGCTTAGCGGATTGTTGAGATATGGATCATATTCTCCAATTGAAGGGTGATTCTTTTTAAGAGAAAAATACATAAGAGGGTTAAACTCAGAATCTGCGTCATATTTAAGACCTTTTAGTTCAAAAGACTTACTACCAAATCTTGCATTGAGATATTTAACCTCCGCGTGCAGGCTTATTAGTCTCCCGGTTGGTGTTCTGTTTATTATTGCTGCCATTATAAAAAAGGTCGTTTTGTATAAATTGCCTTAGTTTTAGAGGTGATGGAATCAACATCAATTTTTCCTGATTTTTTTAACAAATCTGTTATGAACTCCGAAGAGATCCAAATGATATTATTTTCGGAAACATGTTTCTTTACATACTCACTTAAATGTGTCTCTTCTAAATATTCGGATTCGTCAAAACTTGTAACCAATATTTTCTTTGGCAACTCTAGTTTCTCGTCTGGTCTACTGTTTTTTAAATAATAAACAAGCGTATCCAAGTCGGTTATAGCTTTATCTACATCGCGAAGTTTAAAAACCACTTTCCAAATGCTTTGACTTGTTTTTGTGTGTCTTACTAGAGGTATCCTTCCAGATCTGCTACTCCCATTGGTTTTAATCTCGATCCCATAAAGACTTGAAGCGTTGCTATCATTTGTTTGCAAAAGCAGTCCTAAATTTCTAGTATACTCTGCAATCGATGATGTATCTTTATCCAGCACGCTTAACTCTGGTATAAGATAAGTTTGAGATCGTAGATTCTTATTTTTAGACAAATTCCAGAAAGACTCGTTAATTATCAGGTTGCCCTTTTTCATAATTGTTTCTTATTTAGCTTTTTTTTGCTTTTCAATCAGTTTTGTAATCTCATCCTCGTCATACATCCTATGACCGCGTTTGCCGATCCTGATGGCTTTGAACGTGCCATCTCGGTCCCAACGGCGCAGAGTCTCCGGGTTGACCCCGAGCATCTCTGCCGCTTGGCGAATCTTAAGCAGCTTCGTCTTCTTAGGCATATTCCTCTTGATAAACTACACAATATTATACATAATTGGCTCGGGATTTGATACAATACATTAACAATTAAATGTTTGCCTAAACG
>Ga0210057_1010822_pt1 | contig 10235 bp, 11 predicted proteins | sample CryGeyCG2114_010_2_FD_183968 | JGI IMG/M metagenome (GOLD analysis project Ga0210057, IMG submission 183968) | Groundwater microbial communities from aquifer - Crystal Geyser CG10_big_fil_rev_8/21/14_0.10 (SPAdes) (version 2) | ecosystem: Environmental > Aquatic > Deep subsurface > Groundwater ...
TTCCCTCGGAGAGTAACCTATTCCTTTTTCAATTTGAATCTCCATCTCTAATTCGCTAGATTTTTGAGTCAGGGTAGCAATATGAGCATCTTTATTTACTAACTCCACCTGGCTAGGAAACTCAAAATCAGAACTTTTGATTTCTCGCTCGCCTTTAATTTTTAGATGGGCTTTCTGAGGTTCCTCGCTGAAAACTCTGAATCTCAATTGTTTCAGATCCTGCATAATCAAAATTACATCTTCCAGAATCCCAGGAATAGTTGAAAACTCGTGGGGAATCCCTTTAATTTTCATTTGGGTAACTGCTGCTCCAGGCAAAGAAGAAAGTAAAACCCGTCTTAAGCTATTACCAACAGTTACTCCGTAACCAGGATAAAGAGCCTCTATTTCAAAGCGAGCGAAATTTCCTTTTTTTTCAATAATTTTTGGTTGAAGTGGTAAAGGTATCATATCGACTTAAATTTTTAACGTGAGTAATACTCAAATATGGCCGAAATTTCTACTGGTGGGGCGGCCTCCTCTAAAGAAGGTTCTCCAGTAACCTTCCCTTCTAATTTTTCAGCATTGAGTTCGAGCCAGTTAGGGGTCTTATATTTTTTTAACAAATTTTTAAGATTTTGAAAAATGGTTTTTTTAATTTTTTGAGGTTTCAGGGTTATTATGTCTCCTTTTTTTACTTGATAAGAAGGGGCATCAATTAATTTTCCGTTAACTAAGAAATGGCCGTGAGAAACTAGTTGTTTCGCCTGAGCCCGAGAGTTAGCAAAACCTAATCTAAAGACTGCATTATCTAACCGACTTTCTAATGTTTTGATAAGCAGGAGGGCGGCATCTTCCACTTTGCCTCGCTTTTGAAGAACCCCTTTTACATATTTTCGAAATTGTCTTTCTTTTAAATTATACCAATTCTTTAGTCTTTGTTTCTCATTGAGCTCTTTTCCATATTCGGAAACAGCCTTAATCCTTCTTTTTCTTTTAAGACCGGGCGGATAAGCTTTCCTCACCATTGGACATTTTGACGACAGACATTTCTCGCCCCTTAAAAAAAGTTTCGTGCCTAATCTTCGGCAAATTTTACATTTTGCATCTTCCATAATATTGGGGTAAAATTTTATACACGGCGCACTTTTGGTGGACGGCAACCATTGTGAGTGATGAACTTAATCTGAGGAGCAGTTGCCGAGGGAGACACTTCGCACCCAGCCCTCTAAGCACAATGTTATTTTCATATAAGCATAGAGGGCTGGGGAGAAATAGCAACGGCGGAGAATGGCTTTATCTTACCACTTAAGCCGATTGCGTGTCACCCGAGACAATCTGCCCGAAGATTTTTATTTACAACTAAACTCTTCTCACCTTGGGTGGACGGCAACCATTGTGAGGAAGGGGGGTAATATCGGTCAATGAGCTAACCTCTATGCCTCGAGCAGCCAAAGACCTAATTGCCGATTCCCTGCCTGAACCAATCCCTTTAACGAAAATAGAGATTTTTTCAAGCCCTAATTTTCGAATCACCTGGCCCATTGCTTCAGCTACCTTGGAAGCAGCAAAAGGAGTGGCTTTTTTTGTCCCTTTAAAACCGATGGAGCCTGCGCTCACCCAGTGGAGAACGTCTCCTTTTAAATCGGTTAAAGTGATAATGGTATTATTATAAGAAGAGAAAATATAAACTCGCCCCTCTCTAACTTTTTGAGAAACCTCCAACTTTATTTCTTTCTTAACTTCAGCTTCCACTTTTTCCCTTTCTCGCAATAACTCATCTTCAGTTTTAGTTATAATTCGTTTTTTACCCATATTTTTTGGGGTAGTGTTTACGTTGGTTCTGGGGCTAGTTTTCTTCCTGACCCCACTGTCTTTCTGACATTGCCTCTCACCGTTCTGGTATTTGTCCTGGTTCTCTGTCCCCTTACCGGCAATCCTTTAATATGACGAATTCCTCGCCAGGAACCTATGTCTTTTAGTCTTTTTATTGCCATCATTACTCCCCTTCTTAGTTCTCCTTCAATTTTGTAATTTTTTTCAATAATTTCTTTTAAACGATTTATCTCATCGGCAGTCAAGTCTTTTGCTCGAATTGCGGGGTTTATTTTTGCCTCATTTAAAATTTTCCGAGCCAAAGATAAACCTATCCCATAGATATAGGTTAGGGCTATCACAATTTGTTTATTTTCGGGGATGTTGATACCTGCTATTCTCGGCATACTTTGAAAAATTTTTAATTATCCTTAGTCGATGAACTTTCGTTCATCTTCACCCTTCGCTTCGCTCGGGTAAGCGAGGCAGGCTGTGAGGGTGACACTTCGCAGCCGAGCCAGAGAGTAACTTTGAATTTTCCTTTAAGGCAATTAAGGCTCGGCGAGAAATAGCAACGGCGGGGAATGACTTTGTCTTGTCAACCAGCCGATTGCGTGTCACCCGAATCAGTCCTGCCGAGCGACTATCCTTGGCGTTGCTTATGTTTAGGATTTTTACAAATCACATAAACTCGTCCTTTACGTCTTACGATTTTACAATGCTTACAAATTTTTTTAACTGATGATCTAACTTTCATTTTTTTCACTTCGTGAAAAACGCGTTATATCAGCGGCCTCGGTAAACTATTCTGCCTCTTTTTTCATCATAGGGGGTCATTTCCACTGTCACTCGATCTCCTGGCAGAATTTTAATTCGATAGAGTCGCAGTCTCCCAGCAAGATGGCAGAGAACGACTTCGCCCTCGTCTAACTTCACTCGAAAATTGGTACTAGGTAGGGCTTCCAAAACAATGCCCATTTTTCGAAAAACCTTTTTATTCATTAAGATAATTAATTAGAATAGCAAAAATATTTAAATTAGTCAAGCATCAGCTTTATCTCAATTTTCTCCACATCCTTGGGAACATTTTTAATCCAGGGAAATGGCCAAGATTTAACCTCAACTTTTGTAATCTGGGGCTGGTTCTCCAAGAAAAGTTTAGTCTCAGCTAATGATTTTCCTAGCAAAGCCTTCTTTAAATTGCTCTGGTCTATATCTGAATAAATTTTAGTGTCTAGCTTAAGCGAAAGGGTAATTTTGCCCAATTTTAAATCGATTGTCTCCGGAAGGTAATTTAATTTTAAACTCTTTTCAGAAAATTTTTTTGTTTCGCCAATTTGAGAAAGAATAAAGTCTCTGACAAACTTCTCGAGGTCTTCTTTTTTGAATACTAAGGCAAGGGACCTGGCTTTCACCTGAAACTTAAATTTTTCTAATTCATCTTTTGGCCTGGCTAAAGAAAATGTTTCAAGAATTTCTGAATCTATGGCTTTCTCTAATAAAATAAATTCCGGAGAGATTTTTTCTTTTAAAGAAGTCTCACTTTCTTTTAAAGCCCGCTCTTGCAGCACCTTTTTAGCTCCCTCTAAATCTTCTTGGCTAACCTGAGGGACTTCTTCCTTTAAACCTCCGGTCATATCTTGGAAGGATTTACCATAAATTTTGGTATATCTGTCGGTTCCAGCAAATCCCGGAATAGAGAAAGTTGAGGGCCCAATATTATATTCTGGACCGGCTTGGTCAGCCGCCACTTTAATATCGACGAAACTCGCAACAAGCTTCCCTCCTTCGTATTTTCCTCCGGGAATAGTTACTTTCTCTGTTGACCTGAATAATTTTCCATCGGCCGAAACAAATCGAGTGTTAACCACCAAAGTTTGGGCCAGGGTGGAATAGTTATTATAAACCCGAATTACGCCCTCGGCTTTCTTTTCTTTTAACGCCCTACCTGAAGATGAAAATTCTTCAGTAATTAGCTTTTCTGTCTCAAAAATCTCACCAGGAATAATTTTATTTGAGATATCGGTTTTGGCCGCCGTATTAGCGACAGTTAATTTTGTTTCGAAAGTTTTAATCTCTGTCACTGGCCAAATTTCTATTTTTGCTTTTGATAAAGTAAAATAACAAAAAATTCCAACTAAAATTAAAATAAAAAAGACAGCCCCCCACCAAATCTCCCACCACTTTTTCTTTGTAAAAAGCGGCGATGGTATAGTTTTTTCAAGAGGTGGTTTCGGCTTCTCTTCTCGAAAAGTGGTGGGGGTTTTGGGTGTAATATCAATTATTCTTTTAGCCATTGTTTCATTTTACCAAAATCGCTCTTATTCTCCTAACCCCGGCGCCGGAACTTTCTTCTTTTAAGATTTTTAAAATACCTAACTCAGAGGTTCGCTTCGCATGAGGGCCGGCGCAGATCTCTTTTGAGAAATTACTGATGGAATAAACAGTCACGATTTGGGGATATTTTTCCTTAAAGAAAGCTAAGGCTCCAGATTTTAAAGCTTTCGCGTAAGGCATTTCCTCTTTTTTCACCTCCAAATCTTCCTTGATTTTTTGATTGACCAAATCCTCAACTTTTTTAATTTCGACATCGGTCATTTTTTGAGAATAAGAAAAATCAAATCTTAATCTCTGAGAAGTAATATCCGAACCCATTTGTTTTACCTGGGTTCCTAAAATCTGTCTTAAAGAGGCATGTAAAAGATGGGTGGCGGTGTGAAGTTTAGTAGCTGTGTAGGTTGCTTCCTTCCCTACTCCACCAAATTTTTTCTCCACCCCTGCCCGGGAAATTTCTCGATGTTTTTTAAAAGCCTCTTTGAAACCGTTTTCATCAACTTTTAATCTTTTTTCTTTAGCCAGCTCCTCTGTTAACTCGAGAGGAAAACCATAGGTGTCAAAGAGATGAAAAGCATCTGACCCACTAATTTCTCCTTTTTTGGCAACTTTTTCAAATTGTTTTAAGCCTTGATTAAGAGTTTTTTCAAATTTTTCTTCCTCATTCTGGATAACGGTTAAAGTATCAGTCTCTTTTGATTTTATTTCTGGATAAATGTCTTTGTAGATTTCAACTACCTTTTGAGCCAAAGGAATTATAAAACTATATTGGGTGGTGGGTGGGTTGTAGTCTAAAAGTTTTCCGTAACGAATTGCCCTCCGGAGAACTCGTCTTAAAACATATCCCCTTTCAACATTTGAAGGAAAAATCCCTTCAGAAATTAAAAAAACCGAACCTTTAATATGATCAGCGATAATTCTCTCAGTTTTTACGTCGCCGGGTCTCGTAATTTCTTTCAGGATTGGTGCAAATAGATCAGTTTCGTAAACTGAGGGTTTTCCCTGGACTGCCATTGCCAGTCTCTCTAATCCCATTCCGGTATCAACTCCTTTTTGTTTGAGCGGTGTTAATTTCCCCTCTCTATCCTGGTAATATTCATTAAAAACTAAATTCCAAACTTCCACACCATTAAAATGAATTTCGGTTGTCGGACCGCAAGGACCTTCTAAACCTGTCGGCCCCCAGAAATTCTCTTCCCTTCCAGCTTTTTTTATTTTATTTTCTGCAATTCCAAGTTTTTTCCAAATTAAAAAGGATTCTTTGTCAAAGGGAACTTCCTCATCACCCTCAAAAACCGTAAAAATAAAATCATCTTTTTTTAATTTTAATTCTTTAAAGAGGAATTCAAAAGCTAATTTTATTGCTTCTTCCTTGAAGTAATCACCGAAAGAAAAATTCCCCAACATTTCAAGGAAAGTCAGGTGACTTATATCCCCTATTGTTTCAATATCTGAAGTCCGAAAACATTTCTGGCAGGAACAAGCTCTCTTTCCATATGGAGATTCCTTTCCCAGAAAATACTCTTTAAACTGCTGCATTCCAGCTGTAGTAAAAAGAACACTGGGATCGGCAGGGATGAGCGAACTCGAGGGCACCATTTTGTGCCCTTTTTTCTCAAAAAAATCTAAAAACTTTCTTCTCAGTACTTGGGAGTTCATTAAAAGCTGAGTTCCGCGATAGTGGAACGAAGCGAAAGAAGAAAACGAAGCCTTCTTCGCACATTGATAATTGGAGGGCGAAGAGAACTTCGTTCTCTTCTTCCCCTTCGCTTCTGCTCGCAGAAGCTCGGAAATTGAAAATTTCTATTATGAGTATCTATCTGCCACAGTCGAGGCCACATAGGCCTCGGGTTTGATTTTCGGTTCAAAACCATTCCCTCTAATTAAACCAGTTACCTCTTTAATCATATCTCTAGTTTGGCCATTTTCGCCGACATCGGCATGAATGTAGCGAAATTGATAATTGAAATTATTGCCAAAACTTTTGATTTTTTTCTCAAAATTTTCTCTTAAAAATAGAGCTAATTCACAAGATAATAAAACTTCTTCCAAAATTCTCATTTTCCAATTGTAAAATTTTCGGTTTTTATAACTAATTTTTTTCAGGAAAAATCTTCCGCCTTCTCCTGTCCTTAAAATTACTACCGCTACTGGGAAGTCGGGTGTTTCTCCTGAGGAGGAATCGCAACCAACGATAATGTCATAAAATTTTTCTGGTTTCTCATTAATATAATTCAAAATTTCCTCAATCACTTGAGCTATCTTCAAATTTCCCCGGCTTGGGTTATAAAAATATCCTTGCAGAAAATCAGTCATGCTTATATTTAGTGAATACTACCAGAGATTGTTAAAAAGGTCAACTATTGTTTCCTTAAATATGCGGCGGCTTTTTCGGGTGTAATGGTAGAAATTTCCATCCTTGCTCCTAATTCAAATCCGGCCCAGGTAGCGGTTTTTGGCAAAATTGTCCAATGCCAATGGTAAAAATCATAATTTTTGCCATCACAGGGGGGGGATTTTAAATAAAAATTATAGGCTGGATCATTCAAGCCTTTGTAAAGTTTACTCAAGGCAACCTGAAAGGCTTCAGATAAATACCATCTTTCTCTTTTGGTTATTTTTTCAAAATAAGATAGGTGTTTTTTTGGCGAGATTATGATTTCAAAGGCAGATTTTGAAGCAAAGGGGCAGATGACCAAAAAATCTTTATTTTCAAAAACAACTCTTTTTTTGCTTTTTCTTTCAAAACCGTTCATCTGACAGTAAATGCATCCTTGATAATTTTCAAAATATTTTTGAGAATTAGAAAGGGCCTCTCTCAAATCGGCATCAATCAGAGGGATGGCCGCAATTTGAGAATGAGGGTGGGGCTGAGAAGCCCCAGCTTCGGCGCCTTGATTATGGAAAATCGAAACATAATGGACTTGCGGCTTTTTCATTAAAGTAAGGTATCTTTCCTGATAGGCATTAATTACTTCCTCAATCTGACTGGTACTAAATTGGCCCATTGATTTTTGATGGTCCCTGGTCACCACTAATTCATGGAAGCCAATTGCATTTATTATCTGATAGGGACCCTCTATCTTGGCATCTAAATTCTTATTTTGAATAAAGGCAGGGTATTTATTGGGAATAACAATAGTGCTCCAACTTTTTGGTATTTTTTTAGTTACCCGAGCCGCAGCAAAGGGTGAAGAAGAAGATTTATCTTCTTCGACTATTGGGATTCGATTTCCTTGGGAGAAAATTAAAAGAGGTTTTTCTTGGGTTTCGACTTGACAAAAAGGGCATTTTCCTTCGGGCATCTCTTCAATTTTCCGTCTCTCCTTTTTGAACATTTCTGGCCTTTTGGCTCGGCCGGTAGCAACAACCACCCAATCGCCAGAAACAACATCGAGGCGCAATTCCGAGGGGAATTTAGTTTTTTTAAGATTTTTTCCCATAAAGACCTTTTATTAAATTCCACCTTATTTTGAATAAATCAAGACCCATATTTACCATCCATTTGGGTTTTACTTTGCTCTCGGGGTCATTTTTCCAATAAATCGGGATTTCTTTTATTTTATACCCTAATAATTTCCCAATCACTAAAATTTCTGGGTCAAAAGCAAATCGATTGATTTTACATTTTGGGAAAATATTCTCTGTTGCTTTTTTCGTAAAACATTTAAAACCACACTGAGTATCCTCAATCCCCCAGAGATTAAGAACTATTTTTCTAAACCATTTAAAACCCTCTCCCAAAATTATTTTTCTCAGGAAGGGTTGGGGCGGATCTAAAATTGCCCCTTTAACATCCCTCGAACCAAAAACAATATCATATCCTTTTTCAAAGTAAGGCCACATTTTTTCTATTTGACCAATTGAAGTTGAATTATCAGCATCAGTAAAAATTCTATAATCGCCTTCTGCCTCTAACATTCCGAATCTGACTGCATAACCTTTGCCCTGATTAACTGTATAGCCAGTAACTTTTAAATTCTTAATTTTTGGTGTTAAACTTTTTGCCACCTCGAGAGTATTATCTTTTGAACCATCATTAACTACTAAAATCTCATAATCATAATTTTGCTCTGACAAATATTCGTCAATCTCCTCCAGGGTCTTGGGCAATCTTCTTTCCTCATTATAAGCTGGAATAATCACCGAAAGATACATATTGCGTTATTGTATCACATTGCAGTTAAAATTTTAACTCCGTTTTTTGTTAAGGCGATGGTGTGTTCAAAATGGGCCGAGAGAGAGCCGTCTTTGGTTTCGAAGCCATAGCCATCTTTGGATTTTTTTATTTTCCAATCCCCAGCTGTGACCATGGGCTCCAAGCAAAAAACCATACCTTCTTTAATTTTTATCTTTCCATCATCCTGAAATTCTACTTTATTTACGGTTGCTTTATCAAAAGAAACCGAATTTAAAATCTGGGGCTCTTCGTGAATTTCTCTGCCTATTCCGTGACCACAAAGTTCTCTTACCACGCCAAACCCATTTGATTCTACATATTTTTGAATAGCCCGCGAAATCTCACCAAATCGATTTCCCGGTTTTACTTTCTCAATTCCGATTTCTAAAGCTTTTTTTGTTACTTGAACTAATCTTTGAATTTCGGGAGCAATCTCCCCCACTGGCAGGGTAATTGCCATATCAGTATGGAATCCCTTATAGAGAATTCCTAAATCTAAAGAAATAATGTCTCCTTCCTTTAATTTTCTTTCCGAAGGAACGGCGTGGACGATTTCTTCGTTAATCGAGGTACATAGACAAGCCGGGAAGTTTTGATACCCCTTAAAAGAACACTTGGCACCAAATCTAAAAACAAAGTCTTTAGCGACCTTGTCTAATTCTTTAGTGGCAATGCCTGGCCTAACCCGCTTCTCTAGCTCTTTCATAATCTTTGCCAGGATTTTCCCACCCTCAGTCATTATTTCAATTTCTTCTGGGGTTTTAATATTAATCATTTATCGAGCTTCCACTTGTGGAAGCGAAGATGGAGATGAAGCTTCAGCTTCATCGACTATAGGGCTTTAAAAATATCTTGAAAAACATCGGCAACTGATTGTTCGCCATTAATTTCTTTAATTTTTACTCCTTGCTCTTTTAGATAATCAACAACAGGGAGAGTCCTTTCTTTAAACTCATTTAATTTAGATTTAATTACTTCTGGCTTACTATCTTCACGACGTATTAATTTTGAACCATCGAGGGGGCAAAATTTTAATTTAGCAGTTTCTTTAGAATATAGAATTGAGTGGCGCATCAGTTCGCAAATCTTTCTTTTTCTATTTCGCCAAATTGAAACCTCTGGTCTTTGTTTTAGTAAAATTAATGTTACATTTGAAATACCATAAAGTTTTTTTAATAAAGGAGCAATTGTTTTTACTTCATAAAGAGTTTTAGGAGAGCCAGAAAATACTATTCCTTTTCCTTCTTTTGATAGTGCTTCAATCCTGTTTTTTACCCAAAAAGCAATTAAAGGAGGGCTCATCCATTTTCCCGATTCTCGTAATTTTTTTTCTTCTGAAATAAAATATTTTTTGTCACCGATTTTTACAAAATCGCCTTCCTTAGCAATTGCAAAATTTTTCTCAATAATCTCGCTTGTTTCCAGATGATAAAGGCTTAATGTCTCGGCTAATAACTCAGCCTGGGTCGCCTTTCCGGAACCGGGCGGCCCCAGAACAATAATGACTTTTGATTTACTAAAATGTTTCATATTCACGCATCTGTAATTGGGCATTAACTTGACGAACAGTTTCTAAAACCACTGAAACCACAATCAACAAAGCCGTCCCCCCAATTAAGAAACTAAAGACCATCACCCCGGTAATTCCTCCGACAATTGAAGGCATAACGGCAATCGTTCCCAAGAAAAGAGCCCCAATCAGTAAAACTCGATTTAAAATATAATACATAAAATTGGCCGTGGACTGCCCCGGCCTAATTCCTGGAATAAATCCTCCCATTTTTTGTAAATTAGTAGAAATGGCTTTAGGGTCAAAAGTAACGGCAGTATAAAAATAGGTAAAAAGAACAACTAATAAAAAGTATAAAATTCCATAAACCCAGGGGTTTTGAAACCACTCGCCAATGCTTTTGGCAAGAGCGCCCAC
>Ga0210057_1010824_pt1 | contig 10232 bp, 11 predicted proteins | sample CryGeyCG2114_010_2_FD_183968 | JGI IMG/M metagenome (GOLD analysis project Ga0210057, IMG submission 183968) | Groundwater microbial communities from aquifer - Crystal Geyser CG10_big_fil_rev_8/21/14_0.10 (SPAdes) (version 2) | ecosystem: Environmental > Aquatic > Deep subsurface > Groundwater ...
GATTTCTTGGTACAAAAAAACAATACCACTTATGATGTTGTTCAACCAATCGTTCATAGTATAAATGGAAAAAAAGACGCGTATGATTTAAAACACTAAAATTCTTTAGCCAAAGTTAGTTCTATTGTGTCCCATCGGCAACCACGCGTGCAATGGTTCAAGCAGTCTGATATCCTGAAAATTTTCCCTCATAATTCCAAGGCAGAAACTTCTCCGGCGAAGCCCAGACATTCTTTTTGTTGCGATGAAGGGCCACAAGATAGTCGAATGGATTTTTCCCAGCACTGATACAAGTTTGAATCAAACTCATAATTATATCACCGACGTAGGCACCCAAAGTTGTCTTGAAAAACAAGCTGTTTTTCCTGTGCAAAATCGACTTTTTCAAAAGTCGCTCGCACTCAGTGTTGTCAATGGGTGCACCAGGTACTCTTAAAAATTGAGTCAATCCTTTCCAGTGATTGAGCATGTACTGGATTGCTTCGCCTGTAGGATCATTGGGTTCAACCTTTTTCAGATAAAGCATTTTCAACATCCAATGTCTGAGCTTCTTTATAACAGGTCCACTTTTCTTCTGATGAAATTCTAATCTTTCTTTGTTGTTTAATTTTCTTTTTTTGGCAAGCTCATCGTGATGATAAATCTTTCCCATTAGGTGGATTGGATAATTGCATATTTCAGTGATGTCATTTGCATTTTCTTCCGTATCTTTGAAGTTTCGACGACCATGAGTCAAACACAGACAATCCGTCGTCAAGGTGGTCTTGGCATTGTTACTTGGTAAGGCGTCACTCATTTTTATCATGAAAGGAAGGTTACTCGGTCTGGTTTCCAGAATGCGATCAAGGTTCTCCCCGGCATGTCGATTTCCCGTAAAAAAGATGTTGATTGTTTTATCCTTCAGTTTCGACACAACTCCTGTGGTATAAATTCCGGTTCGCTTGCTTCCTTCTTCTTTCAACTTCTTTTTCAAGTCAAGAATCCTATTTGTCGTATCGTCAATAAAAGTGAGCTGTCCAAGTGCGGCCTCTTTTATCAGTTGGTGATAAACAGGTCTCAAGGAACTTGCGAGAAGTTCTACTCGTCCCCATTGGGTTCCTGATGGCAACGGTACTCCCAGATACTTTTGCCACTTATCCAAACGATAAAATGGCACTCCTTTCCCATATCGGGAAAGTGCTATCATTACGTCGGCCGTTTCATCATATTTCTGTTTTCTTGCTTCCTTGGGTACATTTGCTGTGAAAATTTCACCACAGGTGGCACAACGAAGCTTCTCCGCTTCGTGAATAGTCGCTTGAAGAGGTGGTGACCCTTTGATATTGACAAAAATTCCGGGCTCAACATTATAAAGATTACCGCGTGCACATGACGGACAACGATCACCGACCTTGAGTTCTTCATGGGGATGATATTCACGTGTAGCACCTGGATATTTATCCTGTCCGTTTCGTCCATGACCTTTTTTATTTTTGTCCAATCCGCCAGCTCCTGATTGCGGAGGATCTTGATCATTCTTGTCACGCTTTTTCTTTTCCGTTTTAAATCCAAAAAGTCTGCCAAGTTTTCGAATAGACAGTTTTTTGGCGTCCAGCATTTTGTTTAGCCAAACAAATCCCTGCAACATTTTAACAAGAAGCTCTTGATCTTTTTTTGACAAGTTCGTTTGCTGTATTTTATCTTGAAGATTTTGAATTTCTTCTTGAGAAAGATCAACTCGTTTGGGTTCTGATATTTTCTTTTTCATTGAAGAAAATTATAGGTCAAATGAAAAAGAAGGCCTATATGCGGAGCCTCACAAATTGATCAAGTTAGTTTTTTCCAGTCATCCCCGAATTCTGCAGATTCAGGATTGCCGTTCATCAGAAGAGTTTGAAACTCCTTTGGTGTAATCGTGCCTGGAGATTGGAGTGCGATTGGCCACCACTTCAGTTTTCCATTGGAAAGCCTTCTTGTAATAAGCCAGAATGACTCCCCATCATAGATCAAGATTTTGATAGTGGTCTTACGACGGTTGCGAAAAACAAAAAATGCTCCCTTCATGGGATCTTGTCTTAACTTTTGGCGACAAATTTTTCCAAAACCATTGATTCCATTTCTAAAGTCAACGGACTCAACTGCCAAAAATATTTTTGCCGAGGGCGAAACCGTGATCACTGATAAACCTTCAACGTCAACCCATGGGTCGTGGTTAATTCAATAACGGGAATTCTGCTTTCGGATTTACCCAGCTTCAATTCCTGAAATTTGATTTCTTTAGGATACTTTCTTTTTTTTATTGGAGTTCCCATTCTCTTTTTCAGGTCATTTGCGTTGATGCCCAATTTAGCTGCCACCATGGAAGGTTTATTTGATTTCTTGGCGAGCTTGACTGCGTCTTGCCAGTATTCTTCAGGGATTCTATCAGTTGGCGTTTTTTTATTTTTTCGCCATAGTTGTAGTTTTTTGGAAAGTTCTTCGATTGACATTGAGCCTCCATTGTTTGGAACCACGATATCAGATTTGTGGAATCAAATCACACTTGCTTGCCGATGGGACACTAATTTTCAAAGACGGCCAAAGAATTTTTCATAGTTCTCTCATTTTATAGGCGAAAAATTAGAAGATTATCTCAAAAAATAAATAATTTTTCTTGCAGAGAATAAGAAATAAATTAATTATTTCAAAAATGAAACAAAGCGTATTAATAGATTATTTATATGGTGCCCCCTAGTGGTCGATTATCGAACCAGTGTGATGGAGATGATCGAGCAGGGTGTCGATTTTACGTTTTGACTTTTGCAAAAGTACTGACCCCATAGAGGTCGTCTCGAACTGACTATAGATATGGTTCTATCCACTGTCCTTTTACAATCTTCTTAACGTTTGGCCCCCATTCAAAATGAAAACGCCCCATTCCATAATGGATTATTTTATCGCCAACGATAGAATAAATATAAGCATCTGTTACGGGATTATTTCCTGCAATCATTGGATATAATGCAAACTCTAAATTTCCATCTTGATCAAGATCATCGAGATACTTGTCTTTAGAGATTTTTACAAAGTATACAAATGTATAATTATTCCACTTAGAGATAATATGTGAGAAATCACTTTTTTTTGTTTTAGCAACTAGAAATAATCTATTTGATGGCAAGCAAAGATCATTTTCTCTGTCACATCCCTGTTTGAAGTATGATTCTATTTCTAAAAATAAATATTTAGAAACGTCGATTTTTTTTATTCCAGAATATACAGGCTCGCTATAGCCGAAGGCATTTACGACCCATGATACAATAAGGACGATCATAATAATTATAGTGCTATTTCGATTGTTCATATAGCTTAAGTATCTTTTCAGCATATTTTTCTCCAGCATCATCGTTAGAATGATAAAACTTGAGTGTCTTTTTTAAAGATTTATCTTTGTGATTTCTCATTAAGTAAAACTTGTGAGCAAGCCATCTTGTTCCGACTGCAATATTTACAATAGGATCTTCAAGTTGTACCTCTGTTACATAGATATGATAATCCTTAACTTCGTTGCTCTTTATATACAGAGTTCCATTCAATGCATTTCGTGCACCTTTTAATATCTGCATAAGGCCAACAGCGGAAGTAGTTTTGGGTCTTGCAGTTACACTGAAACTAGACTCAATAGCGATGAGTACTTTAATATGAAGCGGAGTTAATCCTTCTGGAAATTTAATGCCTTGCTCTTTCCAGTAATCTAACCAAAATTGAATTACCGGATCCAGTTCGTGATATGGTGGGAATCCTTTGACAGCATTTATTTTTTCGTAGTTATTTTTGTTATTCCAGTATAGGAATAAAAGGTTCTCTTCTAAATACATTACTTTTTTGCCACGATTTTTTCTTAAATGCGTATCAACCCATGTTTTAGTACCACTTTGACAAACTCGATAGTGTCCATTAACAACATGGTATCCTAGATCACACATTTTACTGTTGTCTGGTTTTTCTATTTTTATAAATTTTTCTTTATTCATCATGACCTCGGTATATAAAAAAAACGCCAGCTCCTTTCCCTCTTCGATCAAACATCTTTTTTTCAACTAAAATATTCATTTTTCTTGTTGCAGTATTTCTTGAAAAGCCAATATGCTCAACTAAATCTCTAATCCGAATTTGTTTAGAATTTTTACCCATTTGAATAATCTTCTCTTCGTCTGTTAAATCGTCATCGAGCTCTTGTTCAAAGAAAAAAGTAACCTTTACAAAGTCGCCATCTTCATTGAACTCTGGTTTTCGTATCCCAGCTTCCTTGCATGATTCAAATATTAATTTTATTCCTGAGCCAAGTTTTTCAATTAATTTAAATTTGCGAGCAATTTTAGCAACAGTAGGATTACGTAAAAAAGTGGTTCCATCTCCTAAATTTTTAATTGAAAGAAGTCCTGGCAATTCTCCGGGACTAAAAATTTCCAAACGATTATCATATAATGCAATTTTAATGGCACCAGGGATAAAATATTTTCGATGAACAAGCGCATTAATCACTGCCTCTCTTATGGCCGCAATAGGTACCAGATAGCGGCCTTCCATCTTTCCAGAACTTGATACTTTCAAATCTCTTTCAAGCCATGACGACACAACTCGAAGTACGGAATGGACGAGATCTGGAATGGGGCCTTTTAATTCCATTGTCCTAATAATATCTCTTCCTTTACTTCCTTTAAATTCCGAACAGATCGCTAGCGCTTCTTGAATATGATTTTCAGGATTTTCATAAAAAAATAGTACTCCCGCATTTGTAGCAATAAGCTTCTTTGGATCTTGGGTACTGCGAACTGCAATCTTTTCAATTAAGGCCTTCTCGGTGGAAATACTTTTTCCATATACGTCATTTAACAGTTCCGTCTTTAAATCATTAAAAGGCAAATCGCTTGGACTTTCATCAAAATATGTTTTTTTCTGTTGCCTATACAGATCTTCGATATAATCTTCTGTAGCTCTTTTTGTAGACGAACCAACTCTTAAATAGACTCCCTTTTTATTTCCTTCACTCGCAATAAAATAGGGAGGTTTACTGCCAGGGTATATTTTTATAATAACAATTCTTTTATCATCAACATTTTTTTCATAAATTTCAGGAATCAAATGCGGAACAATTGAATCTATTATGGAGTTGGCAATATCTTCAAATATTTTATCGCGTACTTGATCACTAACACCAATAATTTTATGAGAAGAATCTTCAACTCCTATTATGATCTCTCCACCGGAACCATTGGCGAATGCGACACAGGTCTTTATGAGCTGACTCTTCCCCGGTATTGTTTCTTTTATCTCAATGGTCTTAGATTCTCTAATATCAAATTTTTCTTTGTACATGCTACTATCAGTTGTTGGGGTTCAGTAAACTTAGTTAAAGTATAAATGCACATATTGCACCAGTCAAGCAGTAATGCACCAAATGCACCATTTGCGATCTGATTGCACCAAGGATAAATTATCGTTTAACGGGCCACATATCCATAGATGCAAACACTGTAAATTCGAGACGTTATACCGATAAGCTATAAAAAAGGATATTAAATATTAATAGATTATTTTAATGGTGCCCAGGACTGGACTTGAACCAGCATGCCTCTCAGCGCTACCACCTCAAGGTAGTGCGTCTACCATTTCGCCACCTGGGCACTGAATATCGTTGAAGAGGAAAGTTATAGTTTTTTTTAAAAATTGGCAACTTGAAACTGGAAAGCTCTTATCTACGGGGACCTAATTGATCAATCTCATCCATATAATACTTGACGCGCATAGTAACTTCTCTTAGGTTTTTGATTTGATTTTCAAAGTAATCTACGAAATCTAATTCGTTACTGATAATGCTCTCTTGGGTTTCACCCTGAGCGATGCTGACGCTTTCAAATTGAATCTCCTGGGTCATCAATTCGCTTAGACTGGATCTTCGCTCTTCAAAATTTTTTGAGGCGGGAAACATCTCAAGAACATTCTTCTCAATTGGTCTGCAGTCTTCTCTCAACGTCGTTCTCCTGGCTACCGGACACCACAACTCTCTTTGCCTTTTTTCCCCACACCCATGCAATTTCTATTGCAGTTAACATGCCAGACAAATGCATGTTGAACCCCTGTATATTGCCAGTATTTCCACCAAGTTGAAGGCCCAGTGTAAATTTTTTACGTTACCTGGGCGAAGCGGCCGTCCAACAAATAGTCAGTTTTTTCCCAAAACATGCCAAAAATGCCTAACTTTGTTACAATGGAACAGGAGGTGTCTTTTATGGCACAGGCAAAAGACCATAGAATCTATTGTGTTAGGTGCATTCACTACCATGTCACCTACGATCCCTATGCTCCTCACGGCTGCAAGTTTTTTAAGATGAAGTCGGCGCAAAACCCAGCGAACCTGGTCAAAAGCACTTCAGGTGAAGAGTGCCACGCCTATTCTCCCCGCCTAAAAAAACCGGAAAAAACTAATCCTTACGAGTGAGATCATAAAGAGATGGGCCTCGCTGTGAAATAAAGGCGCCGCCCAGACAGATTGAATCTTGATAAAAGACAACGGATTGCCCCAGAGTCACTGCCCGCTGCGCTTGTGGGAATGAGACGCTCAAAATGCCCTCATGCACGCCTTGAATAATGCACTCCTGGTCTTGCTGACGATAGCGAATTTTAGCGCGACAGGCGAAGGGGAAGCTTTCAGGTGCCCGCCCGCTAACCCAGGAGGCCTGGCGTGCCTGCAAGCTATGAGTAAAGAGGGCCGGATGCTCTTCTCCCCGCTCTACGATCACTATATTTTTCTCTGGTATCTTTTCCAGCACAAACCACGCCGCTCCCTGACCGCCCAGGCCTAGGCCCTTGCGCTGGCCAATAGTGAAGAACTGCTGGCCATGGTGGGTGCCGACGCACTCGCCTTTTAGATTGTGAAACTCCCCCTCTTTTGGCGCCAGATAAGTCGACAGGAAGGAGTTGAATTTTCGCTCGCCGATAAAGCAAATGCCGGTGGAATCTTTTTTATCACTGGTGGCAAGCCCATACTCGCGCGCCAGATCTCGCACTTTGGATTTTTGCAAGTGTCCAATGGGAAAAAGCACATTCTTTAGGATCTCTGCTTGCATGGTATAGAGAAAATAGGTTTGATCTTTGCCAGCGTCCAGACCTTTGCCCAGGGAATGAGATTCGCCTTGAGCAAAATGCTGGCAATAATGCCCCGTCGCCACAAACTCCGCCCCCAGCTCACGCGCTTTTTGGTAGAAAGATTTAAATTTGATTTCACGGTTGCATAAAATATCTGGATTGGGAGTTAACCCCATCTCAATTTCTTTTAGAAAATCAGAGAAGACATTGTCCCAATATTCTTTCACAAACTCGATGGAATAATAAGGGATGCCGATCTTGTCGCACACCCGCGCCACATCTTCAAAATCCTCTTCGGCATTACAACCCTTGCGCCCTTCTTCCTCACTTTGCGGGCCTGGCATGTCTTGCCAATTTTTCATAAAAAGGCCTATGACGTTGTGCCCTTGCTGCTTTAAAAGCAAGGCGGCAACAGAGGAGTCCACGCCTCCACTCATGCCCACCACAATGGTGCGCGGGCCACTTTGTAGGTCGGGTAAATAATTAAGATAACTCATGAACTTTCCTCTTTCTAAGCCTAATGGCTATAGCAAAAAGCTCTCGAGTAAGCAAGATTACCTCACGATGTCATAACTGAGTGAAACGGCGGCGCCGGCAATAAATTGGAAGGCCTTGTAATAGGTCTGAGTATTGAGAGTTTCAGCGAAATCATCGGGCGTATGGTATCGAGGATTGAGGTCTGTCTCCCAGTTTTGACTCAGAACCATGGCGGGAATGTCCTGCTGCCAGAAGTAAATATGGTTGGAAGAGTTAAAGGCATTAGGCATGATTTCAAAGGAGAGACCTTGACTGGTTTTTTCTCCTGCCTGTAAAAAACGTTTGGCAAATTTGCCTTCGTTTGTCTGGCGCGTGCCACTGCCATCACCCAGATAGGCCTTAAAGTTGCCAAAACGCTTTTCGCTGTCTTTGTCCTTGCTATCGTGACCCAGCATCAGCATGTCAATATACGCCAGAGATTTGGCCTTTTTTAGCTCGTCCTTATATTTGGCAATATAGGCCTTGGAACCAAGTGAGAGTGTTTGTCCAAAATCAAAAAACACCACCTGAACAGTCTTAGGTAGATCCATTTCTGAAAATATTTTTATTAAATTGAGTCCCATGGCGACGCCAGTGCCGTTATCATCGGCGCCCAGAGATTTAAGATCAGGTCTCACCATGCGTGTTTTAGGATCGTGGACCAAACTATCATAGTGAGCGCCAAAAATAAGCACGCTGCCTGGATCAATCTTACCTTTCTTCTCCCAAATTATATTTTTCCCTTGAATCATTTTTATACTGTCTAAATAAAGTAAAGTGCTTTGAGTAAACTTAAGCCAATGCTGGTAATTGGCATCTTGAGGCCGAAGCTTGCCTTTAATCTGGTCATCAAAATCTGCTTGATAAACTTTTTTTGCGTAGTCAAGGTCAGGAGTAAAGGAGTCGACGGTCAAAATGCCTTTCGCCTCAGAATCGATACTCTTAATCGTCTGCAACAAATATTCCTGCGCCTTTTGATGACCTTTGCTACCCACTCTTCGGCCGGGATGAGAATTTAAAAGAAAGGCCTGAAGAGTCGCCACCACTTCCTTGCGCGGTATCTTGGCGATTAATCTTTGTACTTGGGAATAGGTCGAAGGAACCTGCTGATTTGCCTTTAAGGCAAAGCTCATTACATTGGGAGATAAAAGTAAGAGGATCAAACTAAAAGCGAATTTTTTGTGCATTTTTAATTTCATAATTGTAGCGTTGAACATCCTTATCTTCTTCCTTTGTATGGTAAATCTTATTAAATTGTGGAACATCCACTATTTCACCTACTCCCAGAATTTTTTGCGACTCTGAACCTGTATCTTTATAAAAAGCGATAGAAGTCCCCTGCGCCAAATAACCTTCACACTCTTCGTCAAAGCTGACTTCAATATTCCCGTTGTTTTTGAAAAAGAAAGTTGCTGGACGCTTTATCTCTTCCGCCCCCAAGCGAACAGCTCCATGAACAGGTCGCGAGGTGTCGAAATGGGCATAGTTAAAATAATTTGAAACCATGGCCTGTTTGTATCTAAGCTGATCAGTGTCAGCGACATAGATGGTGCCAGAATTAAAATTTTTCTTGATAACTTTGACTAGTGACTCATTGGAAGAACCTTGACCTTTACCCGTTTGATAACTCTCACCAATTTTAAATAGATGCAGGCCATTGTGGTCGGACAAAATCATATCATCGCTATACTTCAAAATTTGTCCCGCCTTACGCAAAGTTGCCGAAGTCATCCTCTCGACCAGATTAGAGACGGCAGAAGAATCGTTAAAACAGCTACGCTCATCCGGAGATTTTGCTAGTTTTGTCCCTAGGGATTTGGCAATCTTGAGCACTTCCTCGCGACGCATATCTCCCAATGGTAAAATTAATTTTGATAAAGTGGCCTGGGAAAGACGGCCCAATAAATGCCCTTGATCAAATTTTTGATCTGGCGAAGAACTGACAATATAACTTTGACGATGGGGAGAAAATTGCAATTTGGCGTAGTGTCCCGTGGCTACAAAATCGGCCTTAAGGCCAGTTAGTTTTTGTGCCAGAATTTCGATCATCATACTGTGGCAGGCCAGACAGGGGAAAAAATTTTCGCCAGAAATGCCGGATGAAAGAACCCGGCCGAGAACTTTTTCCCGGTATTCTGAAGTGGCATTAACAGCATAAAAAGGAATCTCCAAAAACTCACATAGAGATTTAACCTGTTTGAGATCGGGCAAGTGACAGTTGGGAATAAGCTTCTCGACAAAACCAAAGCTGTCGGGTTTATTCTCCGAATCGTAAGACGTGGGATTATAGAGTTTGCGCGGGCGTTTGTAATTCTCATCATCTTTATCAAAGTTACTTAGGCTAACGCCAATGACATTGTGACCTTGTTTTTTTAAAAGATAGGCCGTGACAGTGGAATCGGCCCTTCCTGTAAGTCCGACAAGGATAGTCTTCTTCTGTCCACTCTCCATCATATACCTCACGCGATTGATAATACTTTTTATTATAGCAGGAAGAAGTGGCCGCTCAAAGAAAACTTGAGGTCAAAAAAATTAATAAATTAGGCCCTTTGACCGATGAGCTTTGCAATGAAAACCAACATTTTTGCTAAAGAAATTTCCCTCTTTAA
>Ga0210057_1010825_pt1 | contig 10229 bp, 13 predicted proteins | sample CryGeyCG2114_010_2_FD_183968 | JGI IMG/M metagenome (GOLD analysis project Ga0210057, IMG submission 183968) | Groundwater microbial communities from aquifer - Crystal Geyser CG10_big_fil_rev_8/21/14_0.10 (SPAdes) (version 2) | ecosystem: Environmental > Aquatic > Deep subsurface > Groundwater ...
ATACCGATTCGATTGAACAAAAGCAGATCGGTAAGTCGTTTCTCTTTTTCAAGGGAACCTTCACTGAAAAAGAAGCCATCATGCTTACCTCAGACCGCAATATTCATGACGAACTGGATAAATCCAAGCCAGAAGTGGTTAGAGATTACACCTCCCGTATGGGCTACTCAAAAATAAGAAGCCAACATTTCTTCTCAACCCCTACTACTCCAGATTACGGTGTCGACAAGATTTTTGAGCAGTCAGATCAGAAGCACTGGCGCTTTAATTGTCCTCACTGCAATTTCAGACAACATATGGATTGGGATAAAAATGTGGATGAAAGTCGTGGAATTTATATTTGCCACAAGTGCATGAAAGAAATAACTCCAACAGAGATCAATAAATTAGGCAGTTGGGAAGCCCGTTATCCGGGAAGGTCAATTTCAGGGTATTGGATCAGCCAAATGCATTGTCCCTGGAAAAGTGCCGCCGACCTAATCAAAGAAAAAAAAGATGCTGATGACGATACTTACTTTTTCAACTTTGTTTTGGGTTTGCCATATTTATCAAGCGAGCAAAAGATACCCTCCAGCCTTTTTGTTCGCAACCTGACAGATTCCAAGGTCAACACATCAGAGGAATACAACGTGATGGGTATTGATACCGGAATGGGTTCTGGTAAGGGAAATCACGTAATGATTGGAAATAAGCTGGGTATTTTCTGGATAGGTATTCTCCAGGATCAAGAAGGTCAGGATCGATGGAAGCAAACCAGTGACCTCATAAAATTCTTTGATGTCAGAGTCATAGTTATTGATGGGCAGCCCTATACTCAAGAAGCCTTTGCTTTAGCCAAGGAATTTCCATACAGAGTTTACCTAAGCTGGTTTAAGGACGACCCGAAAATGCTCGAAGTGGTCAGATTTTTTGATGAAAAAGAAAGTAAAAACACAGAGTTTGAAGATGAAATAAAAGTACTCTCTTCCCGTACAAGAATAATGGACGAGACTATTTCTGCTCTAAGGCAGGGAAATATAAAATTTGCGGTCTCTTCTGACCATCCAGCATTTAAGGTGCTGATAAAACATGCTCAAACGATGTACGCCCGCACAGTAACGGATAAGCTGGGACAATCAAAGCGCGAATGGGCTAACACTGGTCCTAATGACTTCTGGTTAGCACTTATATATTGGCACATAGCTTTGAGAAAAAGATTGAAATATGAGCCAAACAAATAAACTAACTACCAATACCATCATGGTCAGTAAGGCTGAGCAGAAGATTATTCAGGATATTCGCAGCGTAAAATTTGGACGAGTGGAAATCTTTATCCAAAACGGTAAGCCCTACAGAAAAGAAGTGACCGAGCAGCAAAGAATTTCTCCTGAAGATGGCGGGAGTGCTGGAGAAGTTACTAAAAAGCAGAGTGCTGTAGAAATCTAGCAGAAATTTGACTTCTTGAGGAAGTTGATGATAATTGCTTGTTGAAAACCTATGAAACAAGAAAATTACGCCGATCCAAAGCTAGAAAAACGCCTCGCCAGCTTCTTTGGGGTAGTTTATGTGATAGTTATCATTTTATTAGCACTAAGCGGACTATTATGGCTACTCAGATAACAAAACAGGACTTCCTGGAATATTTGCGCGTTCAGCAATCAGGTAAAACAAACATGTTTGACGTAGCAATGGTTGAGAGCCTGTCCGGATTATCACGCAATAAGATCATCGACATAATAAAAAACTACAACGAGTATATAAAGCGCTGGAAAGTGTCCCCTGTTGGCGCTTGACTTACTTGAGGTGTTTACATATGTTTGGGTTCAATATGACAGACAAAGCTTCAGTAAACACATCTGATAAGGAAAAGCTTAGACTAATAATGATCCAGAAAATTGACCAAGCCGAGCAATTGGTTAAAGAAGTAAAAGAACTTGCAATGCAAATCGGCTTGATTCCGGTAAAAAGACGCTAGCTTCCCCTCTCTCCGTATTTTTTCGCTATAATTGATTAAGAACGTAAGGAAAATGTTACTTTTCTTATGCCGTCCCGTTTACTTAAGTAAAGAGGTGGGACGGGACTAACTAAAAATATGATGAAACCACCTTTTGAAAATGTAGTCAAAGACTACATCCGACTAGTTTATTTTTTTGCTAAAAAGTCCCTGTCTCAGCAGGAAGATGTTGATGACGCTGTACAAGAAACATTTTTAAAAGCTATGAAAGCATACGAAAACTTTAATTTTAAAAGCGACGGACAGCTCAAAAGCTGGCTACTTACTATCTGCAGACACGTCATAACTGATATGTTCAGGGCAAATAAAAACCACCTGTCAATTGAACAAAACAATATTCAGTTGTTTGATGACAGCGATGTCGAGGTTTTGCTGGAAGCAAAGATCACCCATGAAGAAGATATTAATAAAGTTACTTCTGCACTAAAAAAACTAAAGCCAGTTGAGCAGGAAATCATCAGGCTCAGGGTTAATGAGGAAATGCCGTTTTGTGATATTGCCACAGCTCTTGATTCCAAGGAGCCAGCAGTAAAAATGCGTTTTTATAGAGCTGTCGTAAAACTTAAAGAATCACTGATATGAAACTAAAAAACATTATTCGATCATACTTCCTCAAGGAGAGCAAAAATGAGTTTAAGCACATTAGTGATTTGGAGAAACAAATACTAATGAGAGTGAGAGAAGAAAAAGAATTGGAGGTTGAATTGGATAAAAATTTCACTCCTGCTCCGAGACCTTTTTGGACTTTCAGATTACCACTTGCTTTTGCGACGATAGTTTTACTAGTCTTCTTTGTCGGAGTCCTTAGCAACAATTCACCAGCCTTTGCCAAAGGATCAATTATCGATGCTCTTATTGGCTTAAAGAACCAATTACAACAAGAGTTAACACAATTGCTCAGCAATGATCCCTCCTACAGAGATAAAGATACTCAGAAGTATAAGCAGACCCAGCAAGAGTGGTGTTCTGTCAGTGCAAGATCTCCCGAGGAACAGGAGAAAGCGGTAGCAGCCATAAGAGATTTTATGGACAGACCGGATGCAAACGTCGAGTATGAATGTGTTGTCAGGAATCCAAATAAACCAGATGAAGAACCCCTTATAGAAACCTACACCTTAGATTTTGATCGATTCATCATCGACATAAAAACAAACCAAGTTATTGAGATGGCAGCCATAGAAGGCACTTGGGGAGAAAATAAGGATGGATCCAGGTGGTCCAGTCCTGAAAAAGAATATGATTATACTCCGCGCTACACACAACTTGAGGCAGCGAGGCAAGCTCGTGAGTTTATAACTGACCACCAAATAGCCCTCGGGGAAATAGACCTAGAAAAACTCACTCTGACTAGGGAAGCAAATAAGGATGAACTTGGGAATTTAAATTACTTCTTTATCTGGAGGGGTGATCCGAGAGAAGAAAATGGCGAAATTTTTACCCCACAACTAACTCTCACAATGACACAAGGTGGCCAGATAGTTCACTTTTCAAATCATCTTAAACGATAGGTGAAAAGTGAAAAACTGGATATTATCAAGAGGCCCGGTATACTTGGGGTGATTTATGAAAAACATAAAGATTATTGCAACAATAACCATAGCAACGATACTTCTTGCTTCGGCGCTTTTTATTACAAATGCCCCGAAAAAAGATGCTGATTCAGTAATTTTTACCATTAGCAGAACAAACCAAGGGCAAACAGCAAAGCGACTCAGTGATGGTGAGTATCTCCGATCCTCATGGGTGCTATCTATAGCGCGCATAATGACCCTCCGCTTCGGCCCAATTGAACCAGGTGGATATAAAATCTCCCAGAGTATGAATGCCCGAGAACTCATAGTCGTCCTTACTTCTGAGCCGCAACTCAAATGGATCACTATCCCAGAAGGACTCAGAAAAGAAGAAATCGGCGAGCGTTTGGCAAAAGAACTTCAGTGGAGTGCTGAAGAACTAGAAAGATGGAACACCACCTATACAGCGATGCGATACGACTACAGAGAAGGAGTGTATTTCCCAGACACTTACCTGATACCAATTGATGAAAATGGACTAGATACGGCTAAGCGAATGATAAATCGTTTCAATGAGCGATTCGACGGCTACCCAGAAGAATTCACAGCAAAGAACATTAAATGGACCACCGCACTCACTCTGGCCTCAATTATCCAACGTGAGGCAGCTGGATCCCACGATATGCCACTAATTGCTGGGATACTATGGAATAGACTTGATCAAAACAAACAACTGGAAATTGATGCCACGGTGCAATACGCAAGAGGAAAAACTGAAAACGGCTGGTGGTCACCCATTAAAGGAAGCGACACTAGAAGCATAGAGTCACCCTTTAATACATATCTCAACAAAGGATTGCCACCTCACCCAATCTCTAACCCAGGTATAGACGCTATTGATGCAGTACTAAATCCAGAAGAAACAGACTGCATTTACTACCTTCACGATAATGATGGAATAATCCATTGCAGTGCATCCTTCGCAGAACACGAGCTAAATATTGACCAATATCTTCGCTAATTACCCGAGTCAGAAGACAGTAATCACCACTAACAAACAGGACTTGACATTCTCAAATTGTTCTGCAATCATTGATGTATGAGAAGTAAGAATAGTAAGACATCTCTTACCACATACTCACCAACTAGCTTCACTTTACCTCAATCATTTTCCTTGATAACCCAGTTTATTAATAACAATCGCTGGGTTATTTATTAATTAATCACAATAGAAAGGAGGTGAAAAAAATGAAAATCAAAAATCAAGCCAAAATCGTGCTACCTGCATTCGCTGCAGTCGTAGCATTAGCAGGATTAGTAACTGCTGTTTCTGCACAGTCTGGCCCAAGTCTCGATGCCCTTACCGAGAGCTTGAAGACCAAGACAGAAGCTGCCATTAACGCTGGCAACGTCAGTGATGGAGTTCACGATGGTGAAAAAGTCTTTACTGGTGATTCCGCTAAGCAATTAGTGGACTTACACAGACAGGCTTCCAACGCGAAGGAAGAATCTCTGGCGCGTCCAGCATCAGAGAGATCAGCTGCAGTCGCAAAAATCCGAGCTTTTAGTGGCAATGACGGTCTCAATCCGGAGTACGTCTCTACTTCTAGATCAAGCTATAACAACCAAGTTAATGCTGAATTCTACATGGTAGGTAAAGACTACTTCGAAGTAGACATGCGAACGAATGAAATCGTTCAATTCGGACCGGCTCCATTGGCAATAGGAGAGGCAGCTAAGGTGTACAACACTGAAGCAAAGTTTGCTCCTGAGCAATTGGAGGTAAAAGCCAGAGAGTTTATCGCTAAGAATGCACCAAATGCTGATCTCAGCAAATTAACTGCAAGCACAGGCGAAAAAAGCGGTACCAACTTCTTCTTCAGATTTACTGATGAATCGAGGAAAGTAGATGGAACCAAACCATTCGTACAGGTTGGATTTACTGTCGGTGGTGACCTTCTCAGCTATACAAATACGCTGGGATTGTAAGCGAGGGCAAAAAAATAAAACAGAAAGGAGGTGAAAAAAATGAAAAAACTATCAAAAATGCTATTCGGGTTACTTGTTGGAGTCTTTATGATGACAACAGGAGCACAAGCTGCCCACGCTGCGGTTTCCATCTATGCAAATGATGGAGGTTACTATACGGCATATGGTCCAGGTCAGTACTGGTACCAGGTAAACAATGAGGGTTACTGCTACGACAGTGGCAGTTGCAGTCCAACTCATATGAAGTATACCTGGTCAGGCTGTTCCTTAAGCAACTATGCTAAGTGGAACAACGGTGTTGGTCCAAGCGGTTGGGCAACGCATGATACCTATATTCCAGGTACCAATGCGACCAATACGGCAGCTCCGTATCTGCTCAGCTACAACACAGCAAGCCAGTACCACTTCTCTATAAACCAGAATTCATACTATGATGCCTGGGTAAGAACAGACCCAAGCGATCCGTGGTGGTATAACATTGGGAATGTCTGGTTGGATGATAATCCATGCAACGGCACGTCCAAAATTGGCTTTGATGAAATGAAGATAGCCGACTAGGCAAGCTTCGTTTTATCTCTGTTCCTGCCTAGCCCCCTTACTAAGGGGCTAGGTTCGTTCTAAGACAGGAAGTAAAGCAAAGTAAGATAAGTAGGAAAAGTAATAGACTTGAGCACAGTAATTTGATATATTCAAGTCAATAAATATGAAAAAAATAGTGATACCAACCACAATAGCTGTTCTCCTCCTAATCTTTGCTGGAAGCTATCTTTATCTAAAGAACCGAAGCTCCTACTCCGAAAACTATCTTCCACCAGAGCAACGTAAGACGGTAGAAGCCTATTTTATAGAGCATCTGAGAGTAAGCCCAACTGAGGCTCAAGAAATGGCTGTAAACGGTGCAGATCTCAGGGTAAGCAAGACTACAACCGTTCAGGGAATTGTAGGCAATCTTTATTACTACGGTTTTATTGATGATCAGGCAAAATTCAACAAACTTCTTGAGACATCCAAGGATATTACTCCCGGCAACGAAAATTCAATCAAGGTGGGCACTGAAAATACCATCGATATAAACAGTCATTACTACTTGAATTACCAAATGACCGAGGAAGAAATCGCGGATACCTTGCTTAACAAAGCAAAGTTTGCTAACGACTTTAGCGCTTATAATTACTTATTCATGCCAAGCGGACGTGGCGGACCAAGCCAAAGATCTGAACAATAACATTATGAAATTAAAACCAGTAACACTTATTGCTCTCGCTGTAATTACATTGTCTGGTGTATGGATTTATTCCCAAGGAAAAGCTGATACTAGGTCAGCAGAACCAATACCTGAACAGGTTCAAACCACATCGACTCCAGAGCCAACTCCAGGAAGAGCACTTAAGCAAAATGAAGAATATCTAGGGGCAATGGAGCTATACGTGACCGTACCCGAGGGAATGACTTTCAGGCAGGACATGGCCAGTGAAATAGCGGTTAACTTTTATATTGAAGACGGTTCCGCCGAAAATCCCACTTATCAGCTCTATGTTGTATTTCAGCCCAACAGAACCATAACTGATGACGGTCTGGAGCTCATCAAGAAAGAGATAGAGCCTGATACCATTAAAGAAGCCACTGTAGGCGATTACAAGGGCTTTGAAGGGCTTGTTGTTGGACCGAAGGCTAGATACCAGACCCTTATCATTAAAGAGGGTAAACCACTCTCTTTTTCGACATGGCCACCGACTGAGGAAAACAAAGCGATTACGGATCAGATCTTATCTACCGTGAGCTTTGACAAGTAAATTTATTTAACCAGAGATATTAAATCTTCTTCTCTTTCATAAGCCTTTAATCTTCCTGACACGATTCCTAGTCGATAATGGATACCTTCACTCATCAAACGCCAGTTAGTACTCTCTAGAGCAGATTTAACGACCTTCTTTAGCATATGAGTGCTATCGTATTCTTCTCGGTCATCTTTGCTGTCGGTGGCACTGAATTCAACGATTACAAACTTACCCATTTCCGGCTTGCTAAATTCAAGATCAGTATAGCCATTATCAACGATCGCTTTAGAAATCAGATCTTTAAGCTGATTGAGTTTTAGTTTTTTAAGTTTCTTAGCTTTCTGAAAAATCGGATCTTTTTCCTTTTTCTCCTGCTCCTTCCATTTTTTGGATAGAGCTACAATGCCATCCAGACTGGCAACGGCTTTCGGTCCCGACTCATCATTTAAGCAAAATTCAGAGCGGTACTCTTCCAAAATCTTGCGCTGTCTTTCTTCTTCCTTTTCCCTCTCAATACGCTTATTTTTAGAATCTATGACATCAACTTCTTTAAATGAACATTTTGGGCAATAAGTGATAGTGGTAAGCTTCTCTCCTTTTTCTTCGTATTTGGTCTTGAGCTCTACATCGCAGTCTTTGCACTTGGGTCTTTTGAAGTCCCAAGGAGAGCCATCCTCATAGAAAATTTGTCGTTTCTGGCATTTCAAACACTCAAAAATAAAGGACACCCTCATATTATCGTCGTAGGCATCGTGGAGAGTTTTATCAATGACTTTAGTAGCAGAATCGCATTTGTCGCAGCGTACCCCGTCAGGAGGCGTAGCGTTATCAATTTTTTCTTGGCGCCTCCGATCAGCTTCCATCCATTCTGAAATACGTTCTTTTTTGTGACGATATCGATTGATTTTTATAACGTTAACTGTGTAGCTACAGCACTTGTGCACTTCTTTGTCGAAATCAGTATCAGGTTCTTTAGTCTTTAACTCCTCCCGATGTTGCTCCATCCCCTTACGTAAACTCCAGTACCAATCCAAACATTCCTCGATAGTATGGAGGTCGTATAGATCATCATAGTAGGAGTGGTCATTAAGATACAGAAACATATATCTTTTGGCTACTCAAGCTGTTTAATACTCCAATTGCTATTGTTGGAGGGTTGCCAAGTAATCCAAATTTCATCAAAATATCTTTCAAAATGATTATCTCTTTTGAAGAGAACATAATTAGCATCAAAAGTAGCGACCTCAGTATCGGTAAGCAATGGACTGTGCAAGTTGCATAGTAGAAACAATCGACCTTCGAACCCACTGTATTTATTAAGGTTAAGTTTTTCTAACTTATTTGCAATAGTTTCTTCTAAATTATCAAAAGTAGACAACAATAACTCTGGAGGTTTACTTTGTTTTTTCCCACGAGCCTCATTCCATAATTTACTAGCCTGGTATTGGTTATCATAAGCACCTACTAGCTCAATCGCAACATTTTCACTGCAGATACAATCAGGCTCTTTTTTGTGAGGATCTCCTGGTCTTACAAAACCGATGTTCGTTTTGTTTAATTCGTTATATATATCAAGAAAACGAATCACTGAAGCTGCCTCATGTTTTATCTTCATAACTCTTATTCATAGAACCAAAGAAAATCTGGATCTACTTCTTCTATCTCTGGATCCCACAGGAGCCAACGATCATCCACCTCTTGAACATCCCAGTATCCCTCAAAGTATTTATAAACGATTTCCTCGTCAACAAAATCCTTGGTAGAGAGTTTGATGATTACTCGGCTTTCAACTTCTGGGTCGTCTTCAATTTTAATAACACTAGTATCAAGAAGGGGCTCATATCCTTGCTTCCAATAGTCAAAATCGAAGCCTTTCCTGAAATTGTCAGACAATAGGTCAAACGCTTTCTCTAGTTTACGTGCCTTGAGGTAATTATAGAACGCTCTAACCGCTTCTAAGGGGCTTTCATCAGGCTTAAAGTCTATCTTCTGCACATCAGCCAAAGGATCCTCCGCCGTAGCCATTTCAAGCCATTTTTGTTTAATTGAATCAGAAGAAATGCCAAGCCCTAAACCGGATAGGCCTGCAGTATTAATTCCAACAACTTCACCACAAATATTAATCATGGGGCCACCACTTACCCCTGGATTTAAAGTTGTGTCGGTCTGCAGATACTCTATACCAACGTCCTTTGACCTTCGGCGTCCTGAGAGGGAACCTTTATTAACAGAAGCCTCTCCACTAAGCTGACCGCCCAAAGGATAGCCGATAGCAAGCAGTTCTTCTGCGGGGTCAAGCTCTGATGGCTCACCCCAAGAAATAACAGGTAACTCTTTATCAATTTTAATGATTGCGAGATCCGCGTTTTTATCAGCCATAAGAACCTCAGCAGATTCAAAGGAATTGTCAGGTAATACCACTTTTGGAGTGGGTTCAAACTCGATAACATGGAAGTTAGTAAGAATTAACCCGCCTGACTTAATGGCAAACCCGGACCCTTCAGCCTCGCCACCGATAATACGAACTACTGATTGGCGTACTTTTTCTATCGAATCTTTTTCTTTGCAGTCAATCTTCTCTGCGCCCCCAAGTTTCACTTCAACCTTTTCTAGGCGTCCATTGACTTCACTCAGTTGCTTATTTGTGTAGATTAAGCCGAAAAATAAAGCTAGAAGAATAAAAAATCTGATAATTGCTGTAACATTTTTCATTTATTTGATTTTAGATTTGGTCTCGATTTATCACGATTATTCATAAGCAATTTTTCTTAGTACTTCTAATATTCTAACCATAGCAAAAGTGTCTAAGGTGCAATACTTGATTAAGTCCTCCATAATCTGTGATCTGCTATCTTGGTACTTTCCCTCTAAGATAGTCTGAGTCCACATTCTTCTGGCAAGGAGTCCATCACCAACATTTAGCTCTTTGTAGCTCAATTCAGGAGCTAGAACTGGCAT
>Ga0210057_1010826_pt1 | contig 10229 bp, 15 predicted proteins | sample CryGeyCG2114_010_2_FD_183968 | JGI IMG/M metagenome (GOLD analysis project Ga0210057, IMG submission 183968) | Groundwater microbial communities from aquifer - Crystal Geyser CG10_big_fil_rev_8/21/14_0.10 (SPAdes) (version 2) | ecosystem: Environmental > Aquatic > Deep subsurface > Groundwater ...
CAACGCGCCGCCTGTTTACAATTTTTGATTTTTGGTGTAGCATTGAAGTAATAGAAATTAAATATCACTGATACTTTAATTCTACTACCACGATATTAGTATGTCAAACATTACAAAAACACTTAGAAAACTTAGAGAAGCAAAGGGGTTATCCCAAGAGAAATTGGCGAGATTGGCCGATGTCGCCAATAATACAATTATCAAAATTGAGGCAGGGAAAAACCAGAATCCTACACTTGATACTCTCAAGAAAATATCCAAAGCTCTTGAGGTAAGTGTTGATGATTTGATAAAATAAATTTATGACTTTACTTTATATCATTCTCATAATAATCGCTTTTATACTTTGGAAAATTTATCGTCAAAAAGAAGACGAGAAACAAGCAATTACTGACGAGAAATTTGATGCTGAACGGGAAGCAAAGAAGAAAGAGGAATTTAAAGATTATCCTCATTTGTATGGAAAACTCGAAGGAAATTGGCTTGAGGTATTTGCTATGCACGCCAAGAACCAGGGACGCCTTTTAAGGTTGATGTTTTATCTAATGTTGGGCGAAGAAACAAAAATTGATTGCTCGGATGGCTCAATAAAATATGATGATCTTTGGGATTGCTCAAAAGAATTATTGGAGCATCTTGAGAAATACCACGAAGGAACAATTGCTGAACACGAAATAGCACTTTGCACTTATTGGCAAATTGCTGCCACAGAAGTGGGAGAACTGATAGAGAAAAAACCAAATACAGGGTCGCTCTCCTCGGATGCCCATACCGCACCAATCGAAGGAAAGGAGATAGAAGCCGAGCCATTCACAGACATTGAGAAAATTGTGTCTTTATTTCCAAAAAAGGCAAATCACCCAGCCAAAGAGATTACTTTTTTCAACGTGGACGGCTCGTTCCCGCGAGAATCCAAAGGGTCAGATCTCATTGATAAGAAAATAAAAATAAAAGAATTAGGACTTTAATTGTTTAGTAAAATAGGATAAAATATCTATATATGGATACTCAATTTCAGCAAAAACTTAATAGCATAAAAGATAATCCAAAAATTAAGAAAGCTTTGGAAGTTTTTGAGAAGAGTTGATAATTTGTTCGATTTTTCTCATAAAAGAAACATAGGTTTTATCAGATCGTACCTTTAAATTTCCCCGAAGATTTTCCTTAAAGTGATTGAAACAAGTTTGAATACGACAGCAGGGAAACTTTGCTCTTGCGGCCATCTTGATGTTAATGTTGTCGTCACAAACCAGAAGTTCTGGATGATGCGAGAGAATCCGAAAATATGAGAAATATTGAGCCCAGGATTGGTAGTTTTCAGAAGGGGCAACGGTAAATACGGGGATGTCATGAGTAAAGTACCAACCTCGGGGGTTGAATGGGCTATCACAACAATCCAAATTGAACAAAGTTGTCTTATACTGTGTTGACAGTTCGCAAAGAACAGTCGCCATGTCTTAGAAGGTCAGACCTTCTAAGAAGAATAAAAAACCAGTCTATTTTTTTTAAGGCTAGCTTCACATTTTTATCTCTGCTGCCGAAAGAACAAAAATAAGACGCTTATCATAACCGTATTTATACCCACAACAAACCAAGCCCCATGAATGATAGACGTAAATAATGTATACATCCGCGTGCTCAATACTGAGGGAAGAACAAAAGAAATAGTTGGCAAACCAAACAAGAAATATACACTGACACCAACACCTACCAATAGAATCAAAGCCGTGAACCAGTCTTGCCTATCGCTTTTACTCGTCCACATAAGCTGAGAAATGGATAAACCTCCATAGATAGCTATGATACCCCACCATGATAATAGTGTAGTAAGTATGCTTTCCCAAGTTGCAGACACACCGAATATATACCTACTTCCAAAACCCAATAACAAAAATCCCAACATAAGCGGAGCAACACCAATAATCGATGCTCGAAAAACATCACTTCGTGCAATTTGTGCATAACCAAGTCGTATTTCTTCTGTGTGATCTATTTTTTCAAGACGAGGAAAAAAACTTACATCTCCCACGCGAACAAACAATACCAATGCCGCAAGTACATGGCTTGCTTCGTGCAAAACAATCCCAGGAAAGAATAGTAAAGAATAGAGCCATATAGCTAGTTTTCTATTTCTAAATCCATGCGTAAAGAATTCCAATGTCATCGCAGTTACTATACGAGAAGTTATGTACAACAAAAATAACGGCACAATAAATAAAAGCACTTTTATAATAATCATTATATAGACAGTATAATGAATTAAAAATTAAGAAAATCAATATCTATCTCGCTCAACAAAACCGAATCTCCATGACCTGGGTATAGTATTGTCTCTGCTGGGTACATACGAATCTTCTGCAGAGATTTCTGCAGCTGGCTTTTACTACTGTATGAAAAGTCATACCTTCCAACCCCATGCGCAAATACAGTGTCACCTGTAAATAGTATCTCTTCGCCTTTCACACTCAAGATCACACTCCCTGGCGTATGACCTGGGGTATGCACGACAGAGATGAATGGACATATTGATACAAATGAATTGTGTGAAAAATCGTGTATATCCTTTGGTGGAATAACAACTGGCTTATATGACAAAAAATGCCGAGCAGTTTGGGATATCCTACGAATCAAAAACATATCTTTTTCATGCACAAATAACGGCACATTATATGAAAGTTGCAGTTCGCCTACTGCCATAACGTGATCAAAATGACCATGCGTGGCGATAATTGCTACAAGCTCATGCTTACTTTCCTCAATTTTCTGAGCTATAAATTCCGCACTATCACCAGGATCTATCACCACGCATGCGTCATCAAAATGCACTATGTAACAATTCGCTTCGAGTTCCCCTAAACTATATGCTTCTATATACACCATGTGTCACTATTGTACAGCTTTTATGAGCTCATGTCTGCTTGTGCCTGATGCAGTGCATCTGCAAACTTTACGACATCTGTTGCAAACAAAATAAAAGATGTCCGTTTCTTTTCATTGGTATCTTTTACAATCCGGGATTGCGTGATTTTTACATATTTATTGTCGTTTTTTGCCTGTTTCACATCAAAAAAATAGGTACAAGAACCGCTTGAAACGGTATGAGTGCTTATTGCTGGTGTTTTATCTATCATACTATCATCCACTTTCTTGGGTTGTATTGTAAAGGACATATTTTGAAATTCCACGGATTATAGACGACATTTAAATACCCTTCCAGGAAGGGTAAGCTCGTACCTTCCTGGAAGGGTTGTCTTTTGCTATAATTGATTGTGAATTTCGCTAATAGCTAATCGCTATTTATGGAGGGTTGGCCGAGCGGTTTAAGGCGCGAGTTTCGAAAACTCGTGGGAGCAATCCCGCACAGGTTCAAATCCTGTACCCTCCGCCTTCGCCTCGCCGAAGTTTCGATTTCATCAAAACAAAGGCGGAATTCGGCTCAGCTACGGCGGACAAAGTCCACTCATAAAAGTATGAATACAAAATTCACTTCGTCAAACCTGCTCTTTTTACCAAATAAATTACTAAGAGCTGAATAGAACTACTCTATGCTTCTCTCACGATTATCATTTATAATACATAAGACATGCTTCAAGATCGAATATCAGCAATTGTAATAAAGCAAAAAAAGATTTTACTTGTACGTGCAAGAGATTCTGATTTTTATATTACTCCAGGTGGAAGAATTGAATTAAACGAATCACATTACGAAACCTTAACAAGAGAGTTAAAAGAAGAATTAAATGTAGAGGTCATATCAGCAAAACCCTATTTGTCATATAGCGCTACAAAAGAATATTCAAGAAAAAAACAACACGTATATTGTTATTTAGTAACAATTAATGGAGACATATCAGTTTCAAGTGAAATAAAAGAATTTCAATGGTTTGCGATAGAAAATTTACCAAGGGTCGCAAAAGGAATACAATTTTATGTCATTCCACGGCTTTTAAAAAACTCTCTTCTTTAGTAAGATTTCTATAACTGTAATCTACAGATCTATAATAATTTTCCAATGCTTTATGCTCCTTTTACGCGATTGAGAAAACGGAATTTAAAATAGAGGGAAGGAAGTAAAAAGAATTGTGTTGCTAATAAAGCCGTGAATGGACCATGCATATTTGCAATAATTCCACAAACATATAACACAATCGAAAATGATATGCTATTTCCCAATGAATTTAATGAAGCGATTGTTGCTCTTTGTTTCTCAGAAAATTCTTTTTGTAAAATCTGTTGATGAGCAGTGTCAGAAGCTCCATAAAGTGGCAAACTCAACATGATAAACAGAGGCGAAAAAACGCTCTGTGAAAGGGCGGCAAATATATTGCCAAATGTACTTGTAAATAAATCTGTTATAAGTACTTTATATACTCCCAACTTATCAATAATTTTTTCAGCAAAATAAAAACTAGGCACCACTCCACCTTCTTGGATTGCTCTGGCTATTCCTATAGCCCAAGTCGGCCATACTGCTGCATATACCGCTGCTTGATATTCATATGCGGCAAAGACCCCCACCACCTAATATTTCAGAAAAACTAAGGTCGCGCAAATGTACGTTACTCTTTATTTCACTCACTGCCTGTTTTAAATGAGCATATATATTTGTGTTCGTAACCTTTTCAATTCTCAAATTAAATAGCAATAAGGAAACAATAAATGCAATAATCTGTGGCACTATATTTATCCACATAAAAGTGGAGATAGACCACGCGGCAAGAAATCCAGAGCCAAGCGCAGCTATGAACATAGCAATACCCATAAGCGAATTTAGCTTGCCATAATGGTGATGATATTCATTTTCTTTGTTTTCATTGGATAGCAAATTATGCAAATATGCATTGTTGTTTCCACTAAAAAGAGATCTTCGCGCGCCCTCTAACAAAGAACCAAATAAAAATATCCAGTAATGAGTACCTATAGCATAAAGAGCGTATGCTAACACAGAACAGAAAGACCCAATGACGATCGTTTTTTTTCGACCGACAATGTCAGAAAAAATACCTGTTGGTATCTCCAGCAAAGATTGGGCAATCCACACAAAGGAAATAATACTTGCAGCCGTAGCATATGAACCAGTCACTTGGTGAAAATAGACTACTTTTATTGGAAGATAAAAGTCTAATGCATAGAAAAACGAAAATAGATTAAATAGCTGTATATTGCGTGTTATTTTCACACAGATAGTGTAACTTTTCTAAAAAATAAAAACACTACAACCAGTCTATTGGTTTTTTCCCACGGGCTAATAAATATGCATTACATTGTGAAAAATGGTGATGGTCGAAAAATAAATGTGCTGAATAGGGAGACGGATGGCCAGACGTAAGGACTAGATTTTTTTTGTGATCTATCACTGCACCTTTCTCCTGAGCATATTTGCCCCACAGCATATACACGATATTTCCCCTTTTGGTGTTCAGTGCATAAATAACAGCATCGGTGAAAAGCTCCCACCCTTTCCCTTTGTGAGAAGCTGGAGTGTTGGCGAGAACGGTAAGTACTGCATTTAGCATAAATACTCCTTGCTTCGCCCATCGAGTAAGGTCTCCCGACTGTTTTGGACGCATGCCAAGATCTGATTCTATTTCTTTGAAAATATTTTGAAGTGAAGGTGGAAGTCGCATGTCTGCTGCTACTGAAAAACTTAAACCATTCGCTTGACCTTTTCCATGGTAGGGATCTTGTCCAACAATGACAACTTGTACTTTGTCAAACGGACACATGTCAAATGCACGAAACACTTGTTTGGGCGGTGGATAAACGAGTCTTGTTTTGTATTCTGTACGAACATAATCCGCAAGCTCAACGAAATATTCTTTTTCAAATTCATCATGCAGTGCGCTTTTCCATGATGGTTCTATAACAACATTTCCCATTTTTCCTATGTATTATACATCACTCAATAATCCTGCTATACTTTTTAAAGCTGAGCATGAACTATCAACTTACAGATAATGACCAAGATGAGCCTGTTGTTCTTCAATCTGAAAGACCTAAAAGAAACGTCTGGATGTTCGTTTCAATAACACTATTTTTACTTCTCATTGCAGTGAGCGTTTATGCACGGGATATAACAATTCGTACAAAAACTACAACGAATAGGCCTGCACCAAACAAACCTTTTCCAACTATTACACCAATCCAACAAATAGTCTCAAATCCTACAAATGTAATTACTGACGCACCACAACCAACCGCAAGTAAAACTATTTCTCAATCAATAACGCTGAAAGTAGCTGCCATTGGAGGAGGGGCGAGTGGAGAGAGGTATGACTACACATTCATTTTTAATACGGATCCCCAAGATACAGCAACCATTTTAAAAAGAGATATAAACGAAGTAAGAAATTTTCCTGCGTACTCACAAGGAGCTTTTGATAAAGGGTTAACGATCAAACACGGAATAACTGAATTAGAAATTGTGCCATCGTTTGAAGGGGCTGGAAGTTACGCTTTAAAAAAAATAAATCCCGTTATTATAACTAACACTGCGTTAACAGATAGTCCAATTTATAGAATCAATACGTCTGATATTATTGTTCCGAGTGGTTTTATTAATAATCTACGTTCTGGCGCGAAATATACGCTCTCATATAAAAACAAACCTGAGGATTGCTCTGAATGGAGTGAATCTACACCAGCATGTACCTATGCTCAAGGAGTAACATTACGAGATGGTAATGATTTATCAATCTCTTGCACAGCAGAAGGTGAAAATGCTCTATGGTGTGACAACGTAGTTAAAAATCTTACCGTAACTGTAAAAAAGTATCCCAATTAAGTACTTACTTTTACATAAAATTCAGTATACTTACTATATGCTTTCCGACCTTGTACATGAAACTTCCTTATATGCAGATACTTCAAGAGCTTCACATAACGAGCGTTTTTTTAAAACTAAAAAAGGCGAGTATGGAGCTCATGATAAATTTATAGGTCTCACCGTACCACAGGTACGAACTATCGCAAAAAAATATAAAGATCTTTCTCTTTCTGAAATAGAAGAATTACTACATTCTCCTATTCATGAGCACAGATTGTGCGCGCTTATTATGCTAGTTAATCGGTCAAAAAATACACCAATACCCGATCTCACAGAATCAAAAAAACTATATGTTAATAATAAAAAATTTGTCAATAACTGGGATTTGGTAGATATATCTGCTCACCACATTCTTGGAAAATGGTGCTATCTCACGGAAAATGACGAAGTGTTAAAAACGCTCGCTCATTCAGATAATTTGTGGGATAAGAGAATTGCAATGGTAGCTACATTTGCGTATATCCGTAACAGTGAACTTTCAATTACATTTACAATTGCTCAAATACTTTTACACGATTCACACGATCTTATACACAAAGCGGTTGGTTGGTTACTACGAGAAGCAGGAAAACGTGATGTAAAAGCACTTGAGAATTTTTTAAACGTGCATGCTAAAACTATGCCACGAACTGCATTACGTTATGCGTTAGAAAAATTCCCTTCTGAAAAACGTGCGTTATATATGAAAAAATAAATTATCCTTTCCTGTTGCGCTCCCGCCACTGTGTGATGTATACTGAGTACTATTATGGATACGTATGTACTAGAAACAAAAAATCTAACAAAGAAATATAAAAAATTTGTTGCGGTAAACGATGTCTCATTTGGCCTTAAAAAGGGGGAAATATTGGGCTTTTTGGGACCGAATGGTGCTGGTAAAACGACCACTATTCAAATGCTTTTGGGTATCTTGCAGCAAACAAATGGCACAATTGAATATTTTGGCAAAAATTTAGAAGCGCACAGAGAAGAAATACTAGAAAGGGTAAACTTTTCATCTACCTATGTTGATCTGCCGTGGCGCTTGCAAGTGAAAGAAGTGCTTAACTATACTTCATACCTCTATTCTATTCCCAATAGAAAACAACGAATACAAAAAATAGTCGACGTATTTAGACTACAGAAGCTTATGAACCAAGAAATAAGCAGCTTATCAGCAGGACAGCAAACAAGGCTAAATTTGGCAAAAGCATTCCTTAACTTTCCTGATGTGCTATTGCTAGATGAACCCACTGCTTCGCTCGACCCTGAAACTGCTTACTATATTCGTCAATTTATAATGAACCAAAGAGACGAATTTAATGTATCTATACTATTCACTTCACACAACATGGCAGAGGTAGAAGAAGTTTGTGACAGAGTAATTTTTATAAACCATGGAAGCATCATTGCTGAAGACACGCCAGAAAATTTACCAAAACGTATTCACAAATCAAGATTAGAACTTATGATGAAAGACGGTATGAAACGAACAGTTGCGCTCTGTAAAGAATATACATTTGCTTACTCAGTAAATAAAAGGTCAATAGAAGTAGAAATTGATGAACACGCTATAGCACATTTTCTTACACTTCTCTCTCAAAAAAACATTGAATATGACCAAATTAGTATAAAAAAACCTAATTTACAGGATTTTTTCTTGGAAGTTTTAAAACATCATGAAAATACATAGGATTTATGCCATGGTACTGCGCTACATGTACTACATGGTCCACAGTATAGATCGTTTATCTGATATGTTTTACTGGCCTACAGTGGATTTGTTATTGTGGGGGATCACCAGTCTCTACATTAAAAATAACACACAAAATGTACCAAATATAGTTCTTATGATAGTCTCAGGCATACTGCTCTGGATTATTATATGGCGTGGCCAATATGAAATTACTGTCAATTTTTTAGAAGAATTGTGGAATAAGAATTTAGTGAATTTATTTGTCTCTCCACTAAAACTTTCTGAGTGGATCGTTGCAGTTAGTATTATCGGTATTTTAAAAATGACATTAAGCTTATTATTCGCATCCATGATGGCCTATTTTTTATACAAAGCAAATATTTTATATTACGGGTGGTACCTTATCCCCTTTGGTGCAAGTCTTATTCTTACAGGTTGGGCTGTTGGTTTTTTCATAACGGGTATTATTCTTCGCTATGGTACAAAAGTGCAGACACTTGCATGGACCGCAATTATGTTTATTTCTCCATTTTCAGCAGTCTACTATCCACTCTCTGTGTTGCCTTTGTGGGCCCAAAAAGTAGCAAAATTTATTCCAACAAGCTACGTATTTGAAAATTCAAGACTATTTTTATTTGAAGGATATGTGAATTGGACAGAACTATGGATAAGTTATGGGCTCAATATGCTGTATCTTTTCTTAGCAATAGTCTTTTTTTACAAGTCGTTTACAAAAGCAAAAGAGAGAGGCTTGATTGGATTATTTTAATAGTGGTCTTTTATGAGCTTTACTTCTTCGTTTTCTACCAACAAATACTGTCCTAAACCAAATCGAATTAAACCACTATTCGCAAAATGTCTGTTAATCGCCAGTTGAGCTAAATGTGTATGACCACACATCAATACTTCATTCTCTTTACACACCTCACGCGCATGTTGCATCATTTTCTCATTAAATTTAGCATTCCAAAAAGCTAAAAATGCCTTGCCCATGCTAATAATACCTAATCTTAAAAAATAATCACTCATATAGCCAAAAAGTACATATCGAGGCAGCCATGGTAGTAAGGAATCAATTTTATGAACTATACTATCACCATGCTCTATCAATAGTCGATAGTTCCCAAAATCCAGTACTACAGATTTACGTTGATCAGCTGAAAAAAGCTTTACTCGTTCATCGCTCCATTTTTTTTTATCATGGTTGCCGTAGAGATATATGGTCTGTTTTTTCTTCAGTAATGGAAATAAATCTTTCCATTTTGATGCAACAAATTTATCAAATGTAGTTAAGTATCCATCCCAAAAATCACCATTGATAACTACCCTATCTGACTTGGTAATTATATTTCGCAAAAAAACATATTTTTTTTTATCAAAAACATGAGATAAATGAGTGTCTGAAAAAATGAGGACTCGCATTTCGTTATTATACAAGAAATTTATGATTCAGAGTGTGGGAGTCAAAAATTTGATCACCGAACCGCAATGAATGACTTGCTATTCTATATGCAACAGCCTATACTATTCTCGCCCTCATGGATACAAATTTGCAGCAGATTATCAATCGCCTTTCAAAAAAGTATGATCCGACTATCGCGCTAGACTATACAAATCCGTGGGAATTAACGGTAGCTGTCATTCTATCAGCTCAATGTACAGATAAGCGTGTCAACATAGTAACTCAAACACTTTTCCCCTACCTTGCAGATACTAAAAACGTACCCT
>Ga0210057_1010827_pt1 | contig 10227 bp, 12 predicted proteins | sample CryGeyCG2114_010_2_FD_183968 | JGI IMG/M metagenome (GOLD analysis project Ga0210057, IMG submission 183968) | Groundwater microbial communities from aquifer - Crystal Geyser CG10_big_fil_rev_8/21/14_0.10 (SPAdes) (version 2) | ecosystem: Environmental > Aquatic > Deep subsurface > Groundwater ...
TCTAAACTTCCTATGGAAATGTTTGGAAGAAACTCGTTCCCTTTTTTTACGTACATATTATCACCTCTGAGAACTGAGAAGCAGCACTGATATATAAAACTTACGATAATTAAAGTCTTATGCTATAAATCAAATTATCTAAGAAGAATTAAGGAATGTTACATCTCGATTTCAAGATTTTTATTTAAATGGTGGGCATTTTTAATTGGGTATATGTTCTTAATTGGTATTGGTCTTATGTTTGGACAATTTTGGAATAAACTAGTTTATCTTGTGATTATATTATTAGTTGTATATTTAATTGTTTATTGTTTAATACTCGAATTTGTTTCAAAAAGAAAATGGTACGAACATTTAAATGAATTGATTTTGCGTAAGGGTGTATTCAGCGGGATTTTGTTGTGGATAGTAGTTATAACCTTTGTTTATATTATGGTTATGAGCGTCATCTTCTCTGATGTTAAAGTTGTTTTAGATAAAGAATTTTATACAACTCAAGATTTTGCACAAGTATCAATAAAAAGTGAGGGTTATATCCTTAATCCCGCAATAAACTCAATTTCATATGAGGGAAGAATGATACAAAACAAATCCGATAATAATATTAATTTAAAAATTAATTTAAGTTATTATTTTAGAGATGATTTAGATAGCATGAACTATCTTTCCATAAAATTTGAACCACAAATTTTTCCTTTAATAAAAGAAAAAATAATCTATTTAAAAATAGTGGAATGAATTTTGCTTTGAGGTTTTTTTAGCGTTAGATTTATATAATCTCAAGTATTATCTTAAAATATGAACCTGGGGAATAAAAATTCAAACAAAAATAAACCAAAAAGATATAATGGTAAAAAGAAAGGTTTTTTAGAATTTTTTAAACCTTCCTTTAAAACAATTATTACTCTAGAAGTTATTATTACAATTACTTTTTCATTTACTTTTATAATTAATTATATCTATTTTGAAGAAAATTTTAATATTTTGGAAAATAGAATCTCTAAAGTAGAAAATAATATTATACTACAAATCAAAAAAGATTGCGATAATTGTGTTCTACAACCAGAAATTCCAATTCCACCAGAAGAAAAAAGTTGGAGAGTTTATGTTTGCGAAAATAACAGTTGTGATTTAGAAATTAGTTGTAATGAATCTATACCCAAAGTGGTTGGGTGCTCATTATCAAATTCTTCATAAAGAATTCATCCTCCCACAATCCCACCACTCACCCCATCATACCCCTCAGCCGCGCATCATTCCTCAGGTAAAGAGGATGGCATGGCTCGCCTGATTTGCCCATCTTCAGGCAATAGACTTCATGTCTTCTTTCACGCAGCATATTCAGGACTTTTTCAGACCTGCCCATATATCTGCCATAACTGCCCCATGCAGCGATTATTACCTTTGCATTCTTGAGCATTTTCCTCATATACCTGTCATTGCAGGCACCAACAGGGTCATCAGCAGTCTTCAGCTCTTTTTTGTCTGTTGCCCTCAATGCAAACAGATTCAGGATATACATCGAGCCATAACCGAGCCTCTTCGCATAGCCGATGCATCTTCTTATTGTCGGGTCATCCTTGCTTGCATCCGCTGTGCTTGGATTGAGCATGATGAATGAGCAGCATCCCTTGTTTTTATCCCAGCGCCTGTACAGCCAGTACCTGTATTTCCCGCACTTTGAGATGAATGCGTCTTTCTCCATGTTGATGTGACCCATTCCTCATACTTTTCTGTATATATCCCTTCTATGCCCGATTTCAATGACAAATATCATCAGCCTGTCCTCTCTTATGTCCATGATAGCCCTGTAATGGCCTGCCCTTAACCTGAAGAAGCTGCTGCCGACGATGCGCTGTACATGGGGGTAAGGCCTTATCCTGCACCTTTCAAGGGCGCTTATTATCCTCCCCTGCGCCTGGCTTTCAAGCTTTTCCAGCTGCTTATGGGCTGTCTGCGAGAATTCTATGCTATACATTTTTGATCTTCAGCCTTCTTTTGACTTCATCAAGGGTTAAGGTCTTGCCCTGCTTTATCTCTTTCAGTGATCTTTTTATGTCCTGTTTAGTCTCTTCTGAAAGCTCCATCGTGTCCTCAAGCAGGTCCCAGATCACCTCTTCATAGCTCTCTTTCTCATGCATCTTCTTGCTCTTCAGCTCTCTCAGCAGACTGTCGCTGACCTGGATTGTAGTTGCCATATCCATCATATAACCTGCTATAGTATATAAATATTTTGTTTTTCAATCAAAAACCTAGGCATAAATGCTGAGGTATGCCGAAAGTAACTTGATGCTCCTTCGATAATGCCTATGTTTTTGGTATTTAGGTCGCATAGCAGCATAGCAACGCGCTTAAATCTTCGGCTTGAAAGCAGAAGTATGCTCCCTAAATAATCAATGAGAAGGAGTATGCCTGCTTTTAATAAGCCTTTCCCTAAAAAATCCGCAAATCTTCCGGAATTGAGCTGTTTTTTCGGAAGATTTCCGGGGGTATTTATAATCTCTTAATCCTAGCCACAAAAAACCCCTGTCACTCCGCTTCGCTCCGTTTCTTGAGATTCTTCGTGTAATCTTATATCTTCCTAATTTTAGTCACGAAGAATCCCTCAGTATCATTATCCTGCGGCCAGAGCCTCAGGCATTTCTTTATCTCAGGATTATACTTTTCCCCATCAAACTCAAGCACCGCATCGCTCCTCTTTATGTCAAGCTTTATCTCTTCAAGCTTCGCGTCCTTGTTCTGCTTCAGGAACCAGTCAATCACGCCTTCATCCTCATCAGGCTCCATAGTGCATGTCGAATATACGAGCGTCCCCCCTTCCTTCAGGAGAGTGAATGCGTGCTGCAGCAGTTTCCTCTGCTGGCTCGCAAGCTTCTTCCCCAGGTTAGGATTCCACATCTCCAGCGTTTTCAGGCTTTTCCTTATCGTTCCTGTGCCAGAGCACGGGGCATCGACAAGTATCCTGTCGAAGCCGCCCTCCCTTATGTTGTACCCCATCGATTTCGTTATCACAGCATTGACCAGTCCGCATCTCTGTATATTCACGCCCAATGCAGCGAGCCTGTCTGCAGAGATGTCATTAGCTACAACAATGCCCTTGTTCTCCATCATCTGGCCCATCTGCGTGGTCTTAGACCCCGGAGAAGCGCACATGTCAAGGATCTTTTCGCCGGGTTTCGGATCAAGGACAATTGGCGGGATCATAGACGCAGCTTCCTGGACATAGAAATATCCCAGGGCGTGCTCCCTGAGGTTCCCGATATCCCTTCTTTTGTGGATCTTCCCTTCTATCTCTGTTCCCCTGTGCTCGATCCAGAATCCTTCCCTGCACCAGGGGATTGGCTCAAGTATCCATGTCTTTTCCAGCCTTTTCCTGACCTCTTCAACAGTGATTTTTGTCGTGTTGACCCTTATGGATTTCCTCAGGAATGAGAGGGAATATCTCTTGAAAGCCCCGAAATCAGTGAGCTTGCTATACCTATCTATGAATGCATCCTTGAATGTGAATTTTTCAGGATTAGGCATGTTCTCTGATGTCACGGTCGTCTTTCTTTCTGCCATAATAATTTATCTGATAGGGGCTTATTTAAATGTTACGTCTTTATTTTGATGAAAAACTGATAAAAGAAATATCTACAATCTGGATCTTCCCATCTTCCCCTTCTTGCCATGCAATGGCAGGAGATGCTGCACGTGCCCCATATTAGGAGTAGATGAGATTATGTGCGTAAGGAGCTTCTTGTACGAGATATGCTGCACCTGCCTCACTTCCTTCAGCTTTGGTATGAAATGGAACGAGGTTATATATCTCAGGCCGAAGCTCAGTATGAATATTGAGTAATACTGCGAAGATAAGATATGGTTGTATTTCAGGATTATGCTTCCCATTATGCCCCCTAAAAAGATGAAGATCCCGTTCAATACATTGTAATATGAGACACAGGTCGCCCTTTTCTCAGGCGTTGTAGTGTCGAAGATGAAATTGAATGTCGTTATCTCGAATCCTGCCCATGTGAAGCCGGAGTAGATCTGAACGAAGACGAGGAAATACACATCTCTGGAAAACACCCAGAGCAAGGGCACAAGCGGCATGAGATAGGATGCCAATGTCATCACTTTCTTCGTCCCATACCTGTCAGAAGCCCTGCCCCATGCAGGCATAGAAAGGTATTTCACAAGCACGGCTATCGCGCTTATTATCGCATAAGTCATATAGCTGAACTTTAGGTCATACAGCATATAAGCGGAGAAGAAAGGCGTTGCGACATAGACTGCGAAATTCATGAAGCAGAGGAATATCACAAAAAGCCCGTAATTCCTATGGGACGCTTTCTTTACGAATTCCATGAATGTGAATGGGTCTTTCTTCACAATCCTGTATTCAGGCTCGTATTTCTTCGCAAGATAGATGAATGAGACAAACCTTGCGAGCATGGCAATCCCGAAGATCATAAGGAACCCTGCATATTGCCTTGTTGTGCCATCAGCATAACTCTGGAGGACATACCCTCCCAACAGGAATGTTATGAGCATGATCATCCCTGTGATCCTGTTCCTCCTGCCGAAGTAATCCCCTCTCTTCTTCTCGTCTACAAGATCGCCCATCCAGCTGCTCCACGCAGGGACTATTATCATCCCAAGTACCCAGTACAGGCAGACGAAGAATATCAGGTGGAAAACCCTCAATGTGCCGAAGAAGAAAACAAGGGCGATAGGTATGAATACAAGTGCTTCAAGCAGCACGCCAGCAAGCACGAACCTTTTCCTTGAACTGAAGAATCTTATCAGCCTGTTCGAGAAAAGCTGGGATAATGAGCCTAATGTCTGGGGCAGGGTTCCTAACAGGCCCAGCTGGGTGTTTGTCGCTTTCAGGAAGACCGCAAAGGCAGAGAAGAATGACTCTCCGAAGCCGACCATGGCTGCGTAGAAAGACCCGTCCAATATGGAGTATTTCAGGCTTTTCTTTATCTTCTCTTTCCGCTCTTTTTCTGTGAGTCTTTCCATAAATCCCGTCTTTTTTCGCTGTTCTTGCCTTCTATGGGCTTGTTATCCATCCCTTTCCCTATCTTTTTTTCTATATGGCCTAACAATGCCCTTTTTAACTTTTTCTTTGTGTTGTAGTCATATATAATCTTTACTCTTTCCATAGTGTAGGGGTTCATGCCTGTCCAGTACATGCAGCTTGACACCGTCATAGGCGTTGGAGTAAAAAACTGGAACTGCTCTACATTCTTCAGTTTTCCGATTTTCTCCCTCAATATGAGTATCTCAGAAAGATCGTCGCCTGGGTGCCCTATCATGAGGTAATACTTCAGCTCCTGCCCTTTGGGCGCATTTATCGATTCGAACAGGCTCTTGAATTCATCAAATCCCCTGACATTCTTGTTCATCAATTTCAGCACTTTTTCAGAGAAATGCTCAGGCGCGATCTTAAGGCAGCCCGATATATGGTAGTTTGAGATCTCCTTGATATACTCCCTGCTGTTCAATGCGAGATCATACCTTATCCCGCTCCTTATGAATATCTTCCTCACGCCCTTTATCTGCCTTGCCTTCCTCAGCAATGAGATCAGCCTCCTGTGGCTCTTGTCGAGATTCATGCAGTATATGCAGTCATTCCTGCACAATGTCCTGCAGTCCATGCCGTACATGTTTGCGCTCGGCCCGCCAAGATCATCTATATAACCCTTGAAATCAGGATGCCTTGTGAGCCTCCTTATCTCATTGAGGATATTCTCCTCTGACCTTGAGATTATCTTGTCCCCCTGATGGAGCGCGATAGAGCAGAAATTGCATTTTCCTATGCAGCCCCTGTGCGTTATCACAGAGAACCTTGCCATCTTCAGCAGGGAGAAAGGATGGAGTTTCCTGGAGAAATCCAATGAGTAGATCCAGTCAAGGTCTTTTGTTGTGTATTCAGGGTATCTGTACTGCAGCAGGTAATTATTGTCATACTCCTGCGCAAGATTCTCCCAGTTTGAGAACTTCCTCTGCATATCGCAGAATCTGCGCTTGTCCTCTTTCACGTTCGTGAATGAGGGGAGCATCATGAAATTCTTCGGGAGATCCTTGCTTATGACGCATGTCCCTTCTATCCCTTTCATGTCCTGCTTTTTCCTCAGCCTGCCTGCGATCTCAAGGACCTGCTTTTCGCCGTTGCCATAGACCAATATGTCTGCGCGCGAATCGAACAATATGCCCCTCCTTATGCCGTTGTCCCAGTAATCATAATGCGTGAATCTCCTCAACGATGCCTCTATGCCCCCTATCACTATCTTCACATTATGTGCGGGATCCCTGTCATTGCCCTTGAAATACTCCCTTATCCGATTGCAGTAGGATATCACTGCCCTGTCAGGCATGTCTGTCACATGCTCCTTGTCATGCACGTCCTCGTTCCTCTTCTTTTTCAGCGGCGTGTAATTGTTCAGCATGCTGTCTATCGAGCCTGATGTTATGCAGAAGCACAGCTTCGGGACGCCCATCCTTGTGAAATCATCCCTTGTCTTGGGCTTCTCTATTATGCCGACAGAATAATCCTTTGCGTCAAGCACCCTTGCTATCATGCCTGCAGGGGAAAGAGGATGGTCGTCATAGTACTCTGCTGTTATGAGGATTATGTCGAACTGGCCTTTGATGGGGTTTTTTGAGATCATTGGCCTTGTTCTGTAAGAGGGGGTTTATATTGGTTGCGGGGGAGTGATGCGGGATTCATGCGGCTGACCCAAAACTTTATATCCTAAAACCCATCCCTTCCCTTATAAACCTGAGAGGTGCAACATGAAAACCGAACGAAAAGAGGCATTGATGAGGATTATTGTGGGTGTAATCGCAGGGATCATCCTCAAGCTGTGGTCAACGCTTGTGGCTGTAGTAACCATAATCCACTGGGTCTATGTCCTGTTCACAGCGAAGAGGATCAAGGGACTGGCAGATTTCTGCAACACATGGAACACGCAGACATACAAATATTTCAGGTACATGACGTTCTCTACGAACAAGAGGGTTTTCCCTTTCGTCGATCTTGGCGAGAACATGAAAGAGTATGATGCAGGGAAGAAGTGAATCTCTGCTTTTTCCTATTTTTCTTTTTTATCGTTCAATCTCCTCAAGGATCTGCTCTATGTGCGCAGGGGGATCGAACAGCTCTATCATCTTTGGGAGGTTCTTGTACATCACCCACCCCCCATATAAGACAAACCCCAGGACTATCGCAGAGGCGATATATCCTGTGAACCTGTCTATCTTCCTTGTCGATTCAAATGTAACAGAGAACGAATTGCTTCTTGACAGCTTGAAAGACCTGTGATTGGCTGTAGTCTTGAGAGTTGCTGTCCTCTCTTCGTATCCATACCCCGGAACGCCTTTGCTGTATCTCTTGATATTTTTGTATATCCCTTTTTTCCATCTCCCAGCCTTTACCTTGTCTTCCATGATTGAAGCTCTGTCTTCTATGCGTTTCTCAATCTGGTCTTCATACCTTCCTAGCATGTGGGAAAGATACACTCTTTTCTCGAAGTCAGGTTTCTGGCTGAGGTTGTTCAGGAGAGTATCTAAAGTGCTGTCCGAAAGCTGCTGCCTGTAGAAATCATCGTAAGGGTTATTTTTTGCCCTGTTGTCCATCCTCAGCATAAGTGTTTCTTTGTTTATAAAACTTTAGGGGATTTTTTCAGTTAATCCCTCAATGGCAGGAATAACCAATTAGGGATTTACCTCATCTTTTTTCACCTATTGAACAATCTCTTCGTCACGATAGTCGCATAGCTTCCTTTAGGCAGGGCAAAAGAAACGATCATCTTGAAGCTCTTGCTCCTTCCCTTGTCATTGAGCTCGTCCCTGAAAGGCCCTTCTATCCTGAAATCCCCCGGCTTTATGATGACTGCCCTCTCATTGCTCTTGAAGAAATTCCCTGTCTCTTTCCTTATGTCGAAGTCCGGCAATCCAATCCCTTCTTTCGAAAGGACTTTCTCGATTATAGGTTTTTCGGACTCAGTGGGCTTCATGTCAGGGCTGATGGTCTGGAACGTCTTCGGCATCTTTTCCATCTCTTCATCGCTCAGTCTCTTGTAGAACAGCAGGGAACCGATGTTATATTCTATCGTGTATAGGTATTTTGAATCCACAGTCTTCCTGAGGGCTTCCCTCACACACTCGTTCCAGAGGTAGCTCTGGTATGCAGAGACATACATCTCGCGGAGATTAGCCGGGATCTTCTTGTAAGCAGAAAGCCAGTCCTTTGTTTTCTCATACTCTCCGATGATCCTTGCGGAAGTCTTGTTCATGACAGCGAGTTTTGAGAATCTCCCCCAGCTGTCAAGGATCTTTTTTTCTCATCTTTTGATGCTTTGCTCTCGAATTTAGTGGTTGATGTCAGGAATATCCTGACTGCCTTCTCATAATCCTTCTTCATCAGCCATTTTGCGATGAATTCTTTATTGATGACACTGCCGAATCTCTGGGAATCGAAGTAATTGGGCACGCCTATCCCTGATATGCCTGCGGATTTCTGCAATGGCCCGTCTATCTCGCCTTTCCTCAGGTCCCTGACAGTGATCTCGAACCTGTTGCCTTCAAGGTCGCCAAGCTTAAGGCCTCTGTCGATATAGCCCAGGAAAGAAAGCCTCATGTTTTTCTCAGGTTTTGTGCCAAGCTCATACCTTGATGGGATAGTGAGGTATTGCTTTGTCACGGCATGCTTGTCCTTCAATCCTGCGATGCCGAATTCTGATATAGGGATGTTATTCTGCTTTGAGAGGTAGCTCAGGGCGAAGAATGTTCTATGCCTGTCTTTTCGAGGAGATACAGCTTGTGGCTTCTCTTAGCCTGGGAGATGCCAATATCATTGATCTCTTCGACCTTGAAATCAGACGGTATCTGGCGGAGTTTCATAAAGAAGGGGTAATCATGAGTATTATAAAAGTTTCCTCTGCAGGGGCTTGTTCTTGTGGCTCAGGGCTATCTTTATCATATCTACTGCCTTGTTCTTCTGCACATTGAGGTCTGCGATCTTCTTCTCAGGCAGGCTTTTCGATGAGTTGAGCCTGTCAAACAGCTCTTTGTTCAGCTCAAGGCACCTATGGACAACGCTTATTGTCACCTCTCTTCTCCACTCGAATCCCTGCTTGTCGAGGGTCTGCATCAGCTCATTGAATCTCTCGAATGTCTGCAGGACGCTGTTGAATATAAGCTCTGTCTCGAGGGGATCCACGACTTTCTTGAACTGATGCTTTTCAGGAGTGCCTATCAGGCCCATTATCTCTGTGAGCATATCCTCAAAAGAAGAGATGTAAGTGTAGATCTCGCTGGCTTCCCTCTTCTTGATTGAGTTCGTCTCTGCCTTGTCAATGACCTTGTTTATGTTCTGCCTCAGCAGGAGGAGGGATGCCCTCATCCTGTTTATCTTCTCGCTGAAAGAGATATCATATACCTCATTCAATATCACGTCCTGCTTTATCGAGACTATCTTGGATGTGACAAAAGCTAGCAGTATCAGCCCGAAGACGACTTCAAATACGGACATTATCTTGAAGAAACCGACAGGCACTACATCTCCGAAGCCCGTTGTTGTCGCAGTGACGAAGCTGAAATATATGCTGTCAACCATCGTGGAAACATGCTCATTGCTCTGGCTGTAGACAAGATATGAGGATTCTCCTGAAAACACGAAGAAAAGCAGCCCGAAAATGACAACTGCAGACGTCCATAAAACGAATATCCTGAAGAATGTAAGCTTGTCGATCCATGTCGAGAGCTCTTTTGTCCTGAACTTCCTAATAAATCTTTTCACCATAATCTTCCTCTTTGTTGAGTGGAAGCAGACAGAAGCTTATTTATTAATATTTCCCCGGATTTCCGCGAATAAGCCAGGATGATAAATAAATGTTAAAAAATGAATCCAGAACTAGGTTTATTCTTCGTCCGGGAAATCAGGATCAACGTCCGGATCATCCCCGCCATCAGCCATAAAATAACCGCTAATATCCATTTTTATTCCCCCTTATAGGGCATACTACACCTTATGGTGCGTTAAAACATCAAACCCCTTTTATACCCTCTATTAACCCTTTATTCGGTTTAAGTATTTAAATTTTTTCCCTATTTAGTATAAGACAAAAATAACGCATAATTTATATAGTAGTTCTGTTTTATACCCTCATGATAAACCTACAAACACGAGAACTCGTCCTTAAATGGGCAAACGAAGGAAAAACACAACAACAAATCGCA
>Ga0210057_1010831_pt1 | contig 10225 bp, 6 predicted proteins | sample CryGeyCG2114_010_2_FD_183968 | JGI IMG/M metagenome (GOLD analysis project Ga0210057, IMG submission 183968) | Groundwater microbial communities from aquifer - Crystal Geyser CG10_big_fil_rev_8/21/14_0.10 (SPAdes) (version 2) | ecosystem: Environmental > Aquatic > Deep subsurface > Groundwater ...
CTCCGATTAGCGTCAATAATTTCTGCGCGATCGGGATCATCGCCAACACCGACAACCCCGAGGAGATCTTCACTGACATCAAATGGGAATATCCCGTGGCGGCATTCAATAATATGGTCTGCCCCCAGGGGGGAAATTGGTTTAGCGAAAGCGCCAAGGATGATACCGGGCCACTAGAGACCCTGCGACGCGAACTTGGAGAGGAGTTGTCTTTCGACAACCCCGCCGACTACGGAGAATTGGTTGGACTCCTGGGAGTTGACAATCCCCCGCCCGAAATCAAGATTCCCAAAATCAGGCACGTCACCCATAGCGACAAGGAGAAGCTTGCCGAAATTGTCACGGCACTCCAGGAACTCGCCAGGCCATTTGGAGATTTCTATTCTCACACCCCGAAATCGGTACTCGACACCGCCGATCCGAAAAACGAGAGAGGTGACATGTCAGCGGTTGTCTCGGCGTGGGTGATCTCCCTCCCCCCGAAACTCTGGAAGTCTCTGGTGACTCTCCAGTACAAATTCGGGAACCTCTCGAATGAATCCCGATCGGTGATTCTCTCGCTTGATCGGATGATCGATTCGAGAATCCGGGCCGCCTTCGGCCACGACAGGATTCTCCAGAGGTTCTGGATCGACATGGGATTCCCTAAAGCCAGGAGACTCACTCTCGTCGAAGGAATTGAGCATCGACAGATCGGCGCACCGAGGGAGCGGTGGACTGAGTATCTACTAGATTTTAACCCTGCCAAACGCCCTCCCGGCTTCTAGGGCCTCATTTATCTAGCCCCAACACAAAAGGCGCCCAAACCAAACGGGCGTCTTTTTCTATAATCACTTAACTCCTACTTACATCTTTCGAATTCCCAGCCAAATCCCCATTCCTTCAATCTTAGTATCTATATCCGAGCTTGGCCGCCCGATTCGATTAAAAACAAGCTTGCTTGCCCCAACCTCTTGCTTTATTAAAGAGACATTATTTTCAAGAATATGACCCAGTTCCTTTTCGGACTTAACCATTAAAATAATTTTATCCTTGGGCGCCAAGCCAGATTTTTGTCTCAGCCCCTGAACTGTTCGTAAAAATTCTCTCACCATTCCCTCTTCTTTGAGTTTTGGCGTCAGCTCAATGTCCAACAAGATATCTTCCTTAATTTTTAAATCAATGACAACTTTCTTGACATTAATTTCTTCGGCCAACAAAATCAACAAGTCCTTTTTGTTTTTCGATTGAAAAACCAACTTTGACTTAATTTTCAATTCCCTAAGAGGCTGGCGAACCTTAATTCCACTCTCCGATCTTTTAGCTAAAGCCACACTGGCTAGTCGCCGAATTTCAGCCATTTCTCTTATTAGCTGCGATAAATTTTTATTTCCCGATATAGAAATTGCGGTTGGCCAAGCTTCAAGATGAATTGAATCACTTTTTCTGCCTTTTGACTTATATTCCTTAACGCCGGCGTATACCGCATCGGCAAGAAATGGGACAAAAGGAGCTATCATTTTAGTAATTCCAAAAATAACCTCCCCTAAAGTTTCTGATGCTGTTTGACGATCAATTAGGGTTTGATAACTTCTATTGTTAATAGAGAATCTTCGCCGAGATCGGCGAATATACCAGTTAGAAAGATCGTCCACCAACTCCATTAACGCAATGGCCGCCCCTCTAATTTCGTAACTATCAAGCAGATTCTCCACTAATTTCTCTGTTTCGTTAAAACGAGCAATCATCCACCTATCAAGAATGTGCCTTGGTTTGATATTAGAATTTTTTATTTTTTTGTCGCCGTAAGTCCTAAAGAAAATCAGAGAATTCCAGAAAGTTAGATGAAATTTTCGAAATACTTTTAAAATCTCATTCTCGTCAAAATTTCTAGGCTCACCCGGAGGAGCGGAATAAAAGAAATACCATCGCACGGCATCAATTCCATATTTGTCCGCCATCTCCCAGGGATTAACAATATTCCCTTTGGATTTAGACATCTTTCGTCCGTATTTATCTCTAACCAAGCCAAGAGAAACAACATTCTTGTACGGCGGGCCGTAACCAAGAAGAACGGACGTTGCCAGAAGAGTATAGAACCAGCCCCTGGTTTGGTCGACGGCTTCTGTTATATAGTCGGCTGGAAACGACAAACCCCTTGGCGCCTTTTTTGATTTAAAAACATCGCCGAAATCAAAGGGGAAATGTTCCTGGGCAAAAGGCATAGCGCCGGAATCAAACCAAACATCAGCCACCTCCCTAATTCTCCTAGACTTACTGCCACATTTAGAACAATTTATAACTACATCATCAACAAATGGTCGATGGAGGTCGACCTCCCCGGTACGATTACGAGGAGTAACTAGAAAATTTAATTCCCTGGTTCCGGCTAAATCAATGAAATCTCTCCCCCTTTTTATTTTCTCCGCTATTGCCCGCTTTTCGTCCCAACCCTCGGCTGATTGAGTAGTCATCCAAATCGGATATTCATGACTAATTAAGAGAATCTTCTTACCTTTATATTTTTTCTCCAGGTCGTTAAGACAACCCCAAACCCTGGTTCGGACATCTCTTAGCGACTCTCCTTTTTCCGGTCGATCCTTAAATTTTTCCCCATAAGAAGGAAGGGCTTGATGATACTCCTTGTTAGGCTTGCCCGTAAAAATACCGAAATCTACCTCTCTTAGTCTCTGATCGTAGATAATGTCTTTAATCCCCAAAATATCGGAGGCGATTTTTGATGTTTCTTTCGTCCTTAAAACATCTGAAGAAACTATAAAATCAAAGTTTTCCCTCATCAATTTTTTAGCGGAACGCCGAACTTGTTCCTGCCCTTTTGGAGTCAAATGATATTTACCTCGGCCGGAATCAGTAATGTTTAAAAGCTGACTTTCAGCCTCACCGTGACGGAGAAGCCAATACCTGTTTCTTGTCCCGCCGGTTTTTTTATCAAGATCAGATATACTGCCAATTACATCAAAATTTTCACACCCAGAACACTGCCATATGGGCAGGGGCGTTCCCCAATATCTTTCTCTGGAAAAATTCCAATCCTTAACTTCTTTAAGCCACTCGCCAAATCGCCCGTTTTTTATATGAGCTGGAAGCCAGGATATTTCTTTATTAGCCAAGAGGAGCTTATTTCTTAGTTTACTCATGGCAATAAACCATGACTCCCGCGCATAGTAGAGGAGGGGGGTGCCACACCGCCAACAAAAAGGATATTCATGAGAATAATTCTGAATCATAAAAAGCCTATTTTTATTTTTTAAGTAATCAAAAATTTTCCCGTCAGTTTTTTTGTCTTTAACGTATAAACCCCCGAAACCTAAGACCTCCTTTTTGAATTTACCTCTTTCGTCAACTGTATGATGAGCCGGGAGACCAATTTTGGCCCCCAAATTATAGTCATCCTCCCCATACATCACCGCCGTATGGACCACACCCGTCCCATCATCCGTAGTTACAAAGTCGGCTGAATATATTTTGTAAGATTTCTCGTTGATTAATGACTTTATATTAAAAAGCGGTTCATAAGAAAGGCCGATTAAATCCCTCCCCCGAACTTTGCCAACCGTATCACCGCTTAGTTTTAAACCTTTTATTCGATCTTCGGCTAAAATCAAAACTTCGCCGTCTTTTTTAATTAAGGCGTAATTAATTTTCTCTCCGACCGCTAAGGCAACGTTTCCCGGCAAGGTCCAGGGTGTCGTAGTCCAGGCTAAAATGTAAGTATTGTCACCAACTTTAAAATTTCCAATCTTTTGACCTTTCTTTACTTTTAGCTTTACATAAATAGAATCTTCGGAAACAGTATCGTACCCTTGGGCAACCTCGTGAGAAGATAGAGACGTGCCACATCGGGTGCACCAATTAATAATTTTGTGCCCCCTATAAAGTAATCCCTGATCCCAGACCCTTTTAATAATCCACCACAAGGTTTCAATGTAGTTAGTCTCATAAGTGATATAGGGGTTATCGAGGTCAAGCCAAAATCCAATTCGCTCCGTGAGTCGTTCCCACTCCTCTTTATATTCCCAAACCGATTTCCGGCATTCTTCGTTAAATTTTTCAATACCAAATTGCTCAACTTCCTTTTTCGATTTAAGACCTAACCTTTTTTCAACCTCTAATTCCACCGGTAGGCCATGGGTGTCCCAGCCGCCCTTTCTGGGCACCAGGTATCCCCTCATAGTTTTATATCGAAGAATAACGTCCTTAAAAGATCGGGAAAGAACGTGGTGAATCCCTGGCCGACCATTGGCAGTTGGGGGACCTTCGTAAAAAACAAAAGTTTTCTGGCGAGGAGACTTTTTGGATAAACTTTTTTGGAATATAGAGTTTTCTCCCCAGAATTTAAGGATCTTTTCTTCTAACTTAGGTAGATTAAAGTTCTTAAAATCTATGTTCATGGTTAAAACAAGTAGTTAATCTAGTTAAAAAGATTATAAAGTAAAAAGCGCGGCATTCAAAAGGCCGCTACTATAAAGTAGCTCAATCTTAAATTTCTTCCAGAACTTCGATTCCTAAAAGACCTAGGCCCGTTTTCAGTGTTTGGGCAATCGCGCCCACCAGAGCCACTCGGGCAGATCGACGATCGGGATTGTTATCCTTGATCACCGGCACAAGCTCGTAAAATCTATTCGCCTCGCTGGCCAAACCGTACAAGTAACCGGCTAAATTACTAGTAATTAAGTTTCGCGTTACTTCACTAACAGTGTCCGGAAAATCAATTAACATCTTAATTAACCCGAGCTCTACTTTTTCAGTTAAAAGATTGAAATCTGCCCGACCGGGGCGGCCAATTTTACTTTTAATTCCCATGAGTCGCGCATAAGTATACTGGATATAAGGAGCGCTATTGCCCCTCAAGTCCAGCATTTGATCCCAATCAAAAATAATACCGGACATTCTGTTTTCCTTGAGGTCGTAGTATTTTAATGCCCCAATGCCAATAACCTCGGCTATATTTTGTTTTTTCTCTTCTCTGAGATTTGGATTTTTAACCTCAACAACCCTCCGGGCTAATTCCACAGATCTATTGATGACTTCCTCGAGGGGAATAAGCTTTCCCTCCCGGGTGGCAAATTTTTTCCTATCTTCCCCTAAGGTCAATCCAAATTTAACGTGGATTAATTCGGCCTTGTTCCAGCCCAAAAGATTAGCAATTGCAAAAAATTGGTTGAAGTAAAGAGACTGCTCATTACCAACAACGTAGAGTATCTTATCGGATTTATATTTTTTAAGACGAAATTGCAGATTGGCCAATTCCCTCGTGATGTACAGACTTGCCCCGTCTGATTTCTGAACCAAAGCGGTAGGAAGATTAAATTTATCCAATCGAACAATTAACGACCCCTCGCTTGGCTCAGCCACTTTCTTCTCCTTGAGCAGATCAATAATCCTACTAAGATCTTTCTGAAAATTGCTTTCTCCGATCGTCTCATCAAAACTTACCCCTAGGCGGTTATAAATTTTATTAAACTCAATGAGCGATTCTTTTTTAAACCAGCTCCACAACCGACGATTTTCTTTATCGTCCTTCTCTAGTTTCCAAAACTCTTCCCGGCCCTTATCCGCAAGAGACGGATCTTTTTTCTCTTCTCGACTAAATTTAATATAAAGATCGAGAAGAGCATCAATCGGGTTATTTTTTATTTTCTCATCGTCGCCCCAAAGCTTATAGGCGGCTACCAATTTCCCAAATTGCGTTCCCCAGTCGCTAATGTAATTCCACCGGGTAACTTTATGACCAGTAAATTCAAAGATGTTGGCCAGAGCATCACCAATTATTGTTGATCGCAAGTGACCAACGTGCATCGGTTTGGCAATATTGGGCGAAGAATATTCAACAATAACTCTTTTTCCTTTCCCGATCTTGCTCCGGCCATAATTTTCGCCCTCTTTAACAATAAATTTAAGGCTCTCTCTTATAAACTTTTCCGTCAGCCAAAAATTAATAAAGCCAGGCGCGACTGCCTCGACCCTATCAAACAGCCCAACTGGAGCCGATGATTTTATATCCAGTGCCAATTTCTTTGCAAATTCCAGGGGATTTTCATCTTCTCTCTTGGCTAATTTAAGGGCGAGACTTGTAGAATAATGGCCCAACTCTGGCCGAGGAGAGATGGAAATATCAAAATCAACACCCTCTCTCGTGAACTCGGCAACTATGTTTCTTATCTTGTTTTTCATAACGTTAAATGAAGGTGATACAATTAAGGCAGTTCAAATTTATTGCGGGGCGAGAGATAAAAGGGGCTTCAAACCTCCACACGCTAAACTTACAAAAAAGTTTCTCTCGCCCTATTTTTTTGCCCCATTAAATTATACTACTCTGATAGCTCCCAGCCGCCAAATAGGTATAATGAACCTATGAAGAAGTTGTCGGAAAATAGGCGGGCCAGATTTGATTATGATATCGGCGAAAAAATCGAGGCCGGAATTGAATTAACCGGACAAGAGACAAAAAGCTCGAAGGACGGCCGCTTCGATATAAGTGCTAGCTACGCCATTATTAAAAACGGCCAAGCCTGGCTTTTGAATTCAAAAATTCCTCCTTATCAGCCAAAGAACACGCCGGCTGACTATGATCCAAGTCGAACCAGGCGATTGTTACTCCACATAAACGAGATCAAAAAACTGACCGGACTTCTCCATCAAAAAGGAATTAATTTAATTCCACTACAAATCTACTTAAAAAATAATCGAATCAAAGTTGGGTTGGGTATAGGGAGAAGCCGCAAGAAAATGGACAAACGAGAAGTTATTAAGAGACGAGAAACCCAGAGGGAAATCAGGCGAGAGGTAAAACGGGAATAAAACCCTCCGTCGCCAAAGGCTATAGAGGGTACTCCTTCGCTAAAACAAAAAACCAGCATCACTGCTGGAATTTTTCTTACTATTACCATACGAAGCTAGCGCTTGCACTCCCTAGCTTTAGCGAATGAGTGGAATAAATCGGGACGAGTGGAAAACTTTGGTCAAGGGGATTTATGAAATTTTTATCACAGGGTCAGATTTGGTTTATACCACTTCTGCTTGATAGCACTGTTCGCAGTATACAATCTCCGGCCGATCTGGGGCGTATGAAGTTTCAAACTCATTCACACACCTTCCCTCTCCATGAAAATGTTTACCTGTATTTGCATAAACCCCATTCTCCGATTTTTGGCCTGAACACTGACACCGACGCTTATAAAACCGAATTGGGTTATTGTTCCTCATTCTCTGATAATGTCGGCAATTCGGACACAGCCTCGGCAAGGGAATGTTTTCCGTTTTATAAAACTCCAGCTCTCGCGGAGTAATTCGAAACGCCCGCGTGCACTGCTCCCTACACTCGCCTTTGTGCTCGCAACTAACTATTTGATCTAACACGTCATCCGTCACCTCTTTAATGTTGTCCGTCAACTGATCACCCGTCACCGTAATCTGATAATCCTTCTCTTCCGACTCTTTCCAAATAAAACCTTTTTTAATCGCCTCCCCTTTTTCGAGCGGGAAAAATTCCTGGACAATCGATTCATTATAAGCAAAAGGTTGAATCTCGACCGGGAAAAACTCACCGTATTTATAAACCCTACCCCACTTATCAACATAGGGCATCGCATCCATATGTGCCTTTATTTTTGGAATAAGATCATTATATCCACCTTCCGAGTATTGTTTGTTCAGAATACAAAACTTTTTATTCCGCAGTCCTATGCACCCAAAAAGATTGGAATTGGCCACTAATAAGTCGAAGCAATATTCAATGTTCATCAAATTTGCCCAACAGTCTAGTGAGAACTTTATATTATCCGCCCCTCCTCCCACTCCCACGCAGTCATAGCCGCGGCTCAAACCTCCGCCCCACATCGTCACATCCCAAGTATCTCTCGTCGGCTCGATAAAAAGAAAGTGGCAATATTTGCAATCTTCGCATCCCGTCACTTCATAACTCAAATGAGTATTTTTCGAGTTAAAGACATAATCCCCAGAAACTTCTTTATTTTTGATTCCTTCGGCAAACTTTCGGGGAAATTTCAGCTTTATCTCTTTCATCTTTTTTCGCCACCCCAAAATCGATTTCCGCGATCCCAAATCAAATTCCTCTAATTTTTTAAAATATTCTTCTTTGGAGTACGGCTTATTGAAAATATAGTACTGTTTGTTGCTTAAATTCACGCACCCAAAACAATCGGAGCAACCCCTCAGATTTTTAGAGAAGTAGACATTCAGACAATCGCTGCAGTTACTTGAGTAGAAAACGCGGTAACACTTAAAAAGATTATTACTCTCATAACAAATCTCGCACTGATCTCCCATGTAAACATCGAAAGTTTTCTTGCTCCTTTCAATGTAAGTTCCGTAATAGCAATCCTCGCTGTAATCCGAATTAAACATTAAATAACAGTTTTTAAGGTAAGACGCGATATTGCAATATTCGCTGTTTACCATCGTCGTGTAAACCGTTTGGAGTGAAGAACGAGGAATCCGATCAAGTAGCTCTTTGAACTGTCGAAAAAACGGTTTTGAAAAATCATAATCTTGCCCATACTGCATGGGATCACCCCAGTCATCTGACCACCAACATCTCTGGCAATAAACGATCGATTTTGAGTCCGCCGGGAAATAAGCAATGATATCTTTCTTACATAAATCGCACTTCCGCCGATAAAGATCCCTCTGATTCAAGCCAACAAGCCGCCTGATGGTCCGGCACTCCGGACAAAAAGTCGGCGCCGGCACTTGAATTTTTTTATAAAACTGAAAATCCTCTAGTTCAACTATAAAATCCTTCTTGCAGTTTTGGCACTGTTTGGCTTGCCCTAAGCTTGTCGAATGGATTTCTGGGTTCATAAAAAAACAATTTTACCTTAAAGTTAAAACTCTACGGAAATTCCTCAAGGCCGAACCTCTTACATATTATCGGAAAAGCAATTTGCGCCTGGTTGGTTGCTTTCTCCCCATCCTCTTCCTCGACAGCGTTACGACATGCCATCCAACATTCTGGGACACCTGGCGGAAAAAGTAGTCGCTTCTCCCAAAATAGATCATTGTTATCACGAATAATTTTCTTCGCCTCCTCAAACTTTGGATCTTCTTTATTATCGTGATCTAGGTAATACATTATCTTTTTGAATAATGGATATATCCACACACAGGCATCAACTTCAAGTTTTGCTATATATTCATTTCTTTTGTCTTTTCTCCTCCATTTACTGTCCAAAAATCTAGCAAGAACAGTACCCGCAAGAGCTATCATCGCACCAATAACGACTAAAGCAATATCCATATAATAGGATAATAATTCAACTCCCTCCGTCTGTCATCCCGATTAAATCAAATGCTTGTTGCGAAAAGCGAATCCTGATCCCGATTTTAAGTATTTTTCAAAATTCAGCGCCTTCTTTTTATCATCAAAACCACAGTGCCATACCAATTTATACGGCGCTTTTGATTTTGTCGCTTTTACTGTGTGCCAGTTATGATCTTTTAGTCTTTCTTTGATATCCTCACTGAAACCCGTGTAAAAACTTTTGTCCTTAGTACTTTGCAGAATATAAACGAAATACATTACAGAAATTATAACAATAGCCCCGCTTCGTATAAGGCTACGCAGGACACTCCTTCGCTTAGTATTTTTATGCAGTGCGTGCACTACGAAGCTACCAAGGGTAGCGAAACAGTGGAGACGGTGGGAATCGAACCCACGTGTAAGGGTAGGCACGTTGCACCTTCTACGAGTGTAGTCCGAAAAATCGAACGAAAGTGTTGATTCTGAATCTCGTTCCAAAAATAGAATCTTCTTTCCGGAACTAGTCTCCTTATATAACACCAGGTCTAGCCCAAGAGACCCGAACTAGCTGATGTCCAACTTAAGCGTAAGCTAATGCTGGAGCTGCAACTTTATCGTTGGCAGTTAATGGGTTGTGCTAGATTTTCGAGATAGCTCTCGACTCGCCAGTACAAGATATACCCTTATCGAATCCGATCGTCCCCGTGCCAACACCATAGCACAAAATAACACAAAAATCAACCGAAATATTAATTTAAAAGCTCAGTCGAATTAATTCGACTGAGCTTGTTGTTCCCCCTCTTATTTTCTGCATCATGATAGGCAATCACCGCACGGCGCCGGCCCACCATTGAAAATGTAATCCAGGAGGTAGACTGCGTCCGTGATGTTGGTAAGAAGATCGCAGTTCGCATCACCTGCCCCAAGCGGATTCGGCGCCGGCCCACCATTGAAAATGTAGTC
>Ga0210057_1010832_pt1 | contig 10225 bp, 12 predicted proteins | sample CryGeyCG2114_010_2_FD_183968 | JGI IMG/M metagenome (GOLD analysis project Ga0210057, IMG submission 183968) | Groundwater microbial communities from aquifer - Crystal Geyser CG10_big_fil_rev_8/21/14_0.10 (SPAdes) (version 2) | ecosystem: Environmental > Aquatic > Deep subsurface > Groundwater ...
AATATCTTCATCATCTTTTTACCTCAAATTTTCACCTATTCATTCCCTTCCACTAGTTCCTTCCACTTTGTGTGGCATACATTTCCACTCTTTGCGGCATATTTTCTTTCCAAAATATGTGGCTTTTTATTAACTTTTCCCTCAACTTTTTACTAAATTTTCTTCCACTTTGTGTGGCATTTTCAAGTTATGTGGCATGCTAAATCCAACTAAAATTCTTTTAATTATATCTTATTTATGTTTAAAACATTTTAAAGATTTCTTGTTTAATCTTCTCAAATATTAAATTATTAATAACGCCTATTTTCATTATAATAATATTTTTCTCTACTGCAAAAATCTTATCTGCCCTTATTCTGCTTGGTTTGAGCAGTTTTCCTGAAACTAAGTCTTGCTGATTAATCACAATGGAATAAGGCTCGTCTTTGATAACAGTTGTCAAAGGAACCATAATACAATCAGCAGATTTCTTATTAAAAGAATCATTTGAAACTATTATTGCAGGCCTTACTTTTGTTCCTTCTAAATCTGAGAAGGGGTAGGGTAATAATACTATCTCTTTTTGTTTTGCGTCCATTATTTGCCTCTTTTTAAATACTCTTTCCAGATATCATCGCTTTTATTATCCCAGACTTCTTTTAAAGACCCCTCACTAAATTTTAAAATATCCTTAAAATCATCTTTTAATCTTTGTTCTGTTCTCTGTGCTTTTTCTATTAATATTTTATCATCTATTTGTATGACTAAGAGCTCGTCTCCTTGTTCAATTCCTAAAGTTTCTCTTATTTGGTTAGGAATTGCAATCTGTCCTTTTTCAGATACTTTTATTGTTTTCATCATTTTATTTACCTCTTATTTAGTAAGAATTTTCTTACTTATAAACCTTGCGGTGCTATTTTAACAGAAGAATTAATAAAAGAAATAGCTAATAAAATGCCTATGAATACGAATAAGTATAATACATAAATACTGCCTCTTTTATCATTTAATATAATCATTTTATCCTCTTTTATAGATAATTTATACGTTATTTATATTTAAATATCTTTTTAATTTATACTTTATTTGCCTTTAAATACTTTTTTAAACACTATTTAGAATTAGTGTTAAAAAATTAAAAATAAAATTATTGGTTAGGGTAAAAGTAGTAGCTTTCGGCTTCTGTTATGCCTGGCTCTTCTACTTCATCTTTTCTGAATTTCCTTATGCCCATTATCATCCCAATTATAATCAATATAACCAAAAGTATAATGAAGATTACTAAAATTGCCTTTTTAATTACATCCCATGCGCTTGTTTTCTTTTCTAGAGCAACATCAGCACCAAGGTTTACTTCTTTTACAACCTCATCCCCAGATTTTATTTTTATTGTTAACATATGCAATCCAGGAGCAGCATCTTTGTTGACTGCTAAATACACATAAGCATCGCTTGTTGAATCTGGGTTAACATTTATAACTGCCGGGTCTGAGCTAACAGTTGCCCATGATTCTGCACCTGAAACTTCTAAAGTATAGGATTTTTGCTTGTCTTCAAGATTTGCAAATGAAAGCTTGTATATTGAGCTTGATCCCTGTGCAATCTGCCTTGTTGACGTATCTATTGTAACCATTGCTGTAGGCTCTATTTTTGGAACTGCACCAAGCACATTCAAAACAAAAGATTGCTCTGTAACAGAATGGCCGTTGTTAAATTCAACCTGAACAACAACATCATAATTGCCAGCCTTTGTATTTTCTGGTATTCTTAAGTATAATTCATTGCTTGAAGCTGAATCCTCTTCGTTTGTGTTATCAACTTCGTGTGCAATCAATTCATCAACATAAGTTCTTGTTGATAAGCCCAGTTGTGAAACGCTAAGCTTAACCTTTATATCCTCTTCCTTTTTATCCCCTATATTCTTTATTCTTATTGTTGCAAATAGGTTCTTGCCTGCTTCCACTGTAAGATCATTTGGTGTGAAAAGGACATCTTGAATCTGTATTGAATGCCTTGCCTCTTGCACTCTCATATTATATACATTCTCTACGCTGTCAACATCGTCAAATACTTCAACATGCAAGGTATATGTTTTTGATGCGTCTATATCTTCTGGAATATCTAGATTTAATACTTTCTTGTAATCTACGCCTGGCTCTACTTCAAATATTTCGGATGTTGCAGTAAGATCGCCATATTCATAACCACCAATCCAGGCTCTTACTCTTACATTATCGACAGAACTTGAACCAGAATTATTAACACCAGAAAGCCAAACCTCTACTGCAGCAATTTGCCCTCTTTCCATAAAGACAGCATTGCCATTTTGTAGGATATTAACATCATCGACACTTACCTGACCTATTTGATAGTCAGCTGCAGTAACAGCCACTATGCTAATAAAGAAAAGTAATATTGTGCTTATGATTTTAAATTGTTTCATTCTTTAATCCCCCTTATGAATTGCATTTATTGTTGTTATTTTGTGGTAAGAACTAATATATAAACTTATCGGTAGTAAAATATATGCTTTCATTCAATTAATCCTCCCACAAGCCTTTTTATTATTAAAGCAAAAAACATTATTAATGCTATTGAAGCTAATATAATGATTAATAAGCTTGATGCTGAAATTCCATTATCTGCACTTTCCTGGGTTACCGTGTCTTTTATCACTTTAAATATTGTATTTTCTTTTACATTTATTGTTATGTATTTCTCATCTTTATGCCTGTCATTTTCTGCTGCTATTTTAACTGTGTATTCTCCTTTGGCATTTTCTGGTATAGCAAAGCTTATTACTTTCCATACACTATCTTGGGATGACAAGCTGAATGGAGACAACTTTGTTTCTAGGTTAAGATCTTTTATCGATGCTGACAAAATTATATTGTCTTCATCCAAATGACCAATATTTCTTATCTCTATGTATAATACTAGATCGTCTTTTGGAGCTACTATAAAACTCTCGCTCCTTATGCTTGATATGCTAAAGAATTGGTCTTTTTGGCCGCCTTCTAACATACCCATTAAACCAACATTTATTATTGCTGCATCTGTTGCTGTTAATCCATCATTATCAGTTACTGTTAATGTTGCTGTATAAGTCCCCGGTGTTATATAAGTATGTATAACAGTTACACCTGCTGCTGAATTTCCATCACCAAAATCCCAGACATAACTTACGATAGTTCCATCAGAATCGTAGCTGGCTGATCCATCAAACACAACTATGTCATTTATATTAACATTTTGATCTGGGCCTGCATTTGCTACTGGCGGTTGTTGTACTGGGGGTGGTGGGCAACTTCCTCCGCCTATTGTAACTTGTATTGTATCAGTATCTGTTAATCCGCCTGAGTCTGTTACTGTCAAAATTACTATATAAATCCCATCACTTGAATAGGAATGGGTTGTTGTTTGACCATTTCCAGATGTGCCATCGCCAAAATCCCAGACATAACTTACGATAGTTCCATCAGAATCGTAGCTGGCTGATCCATCAAATACAACTGAATCTGTGCTGCATGCTGTTTGCTGGGAATTGCTTGCATCTGCTAGAGGAGCGTCATTTACTGGAAGAACATTAATCCTGAATGTATCTGTCGAATAATGCTGTCCGTCAAATACCTGCATTGTTATATCCGAGAACCCATTTTGATTCAAGGAAGGCATACTTGGTACAATATATCTGCCGCTGCTTAAGGAAACCGATATCAATCCTGGATTTGATTGCGATAAAATAGAATAGCTCATTCCTGAAAGAGGTGTATCCTGGTCAGATGTATATTGCCATAAATCTAGCTGCCATGCTGGTTGCGTGTCTTCGTATACAGCTTGATCTGGAATGCTTAATGTTGGGGCATAAGTATTGCTATCGCAGACATCACCAATGCCATCTCCATCAAAATCCGCCTGATCTGGATTGAAATTATTTGGGCAATTATCATAAATATCTGCAATGCCATCATTGTCAGAATCAGGCAAGCTGAATTCAAATGCATTTACTACATTCAAAGACAAAATTACTAACATTAAGATTGAAATTATTTGTTTAAATCTCATTTTATTCTATTCTAAAAAATATCCCTCCTGTATTTTCCTTTGTTCTTGTTCTAAATTGTGTTGCACCATTGTATTTTTGATTGGAATTTTCATCAGTATAATTGTATTTTATTCCTATTGCAAAGTGATTCCCAAGATTATAGCTTGCGCTTGAATTTATGTCAAAAGTGTTGTCTGCTCTTTTAAAATCAGTAAATTTCATATTTGCCCTATTATAAGAACCATCCAAATCAATGTAGAATTTCCCAAGGTCTATGTTTGAATTCAATTTAATATTGTATGCTGGCCCTTCTAAATCCAAACCAACCCTATTATTCTGCTTTCTATAGGATGCATCTAAGCCAATGCCATAACCAATTTTTCCCTTAAACTGGGCGTCTATGCCGGCTGAGTAGATTGTATCTATTGTTTTGTTATTTAAGGATGTCTCGCCTCCTAGGTCAAGAGCGGCATTGCCATTTATTTTTGATTCTGTTGACTTATAGGATAATCCTGGAGATACTACAATATTATTTGAGTTATAGGCCAGGAGCCTTGCTACTGCATTAAAATCTTTTTCTATTGCATTGAAAGCTCCATTTATATTGCTTTCTGGGTTTTGCGTCCTTCCATGCAATTTTGCCTGATTGCCGTCTAAATATTTAAATTCAAGAGACTCATAAAATCTTCCCAATCTTGCGCTTTCGCTTATTTCTGCTCCGGACAGATTAAGATTTATTGTTGAGTTTGCATTAAGGCCTATTGGCTGTGTATATCTTTCATAAATATTTTTCAATACGCCACTTACTTCCAAATTACTAAAGTACGGCTTATGGGTCCCTTTATACCCTCTTGCCGGTATTTTCCCGTTTTTTGCTTGCTTTTCTTTTATTTTTTCCTTACTTGGTTGGGTTACAGGTATTTCTTTAGATGGCTTAGGTTCCTTAGCTTGTTCTGGAGTTGGTTTTTTAGCTTGTTCTGTAACAGGCGTTAATGGTTCATATTGTTCTTTAGGTTGAGGCTCTTCCCTAGCTGGAATAGTTTGCCCAGCTGGTAACTCCACAGCTATATAATTTGGTTGTGGCTTTTTTTGTGGTGACTTTTCTTCTGTTTGTTCTTTTGGTTTAGGCTCTTCTGAAACTGGAGATTCTTTTTGAGGTAATGGCACAGCTTCTGTAGCAGATGCACATTCCTTAAATAAGTTATAAAATATTATAGTTTTTCTATCATTATTCTCTGGATTTTTATTCTCAAAAACACTGGCTTCTATTATAACATCACTTTCTAGATCGGACATTCCTTTAAATTTATCTGTCGAATTTAGTAAAACATAATGCTCTTTATATCCTTCTGGAAATATTATATAATCTTGATTAAAATTGTAAACCGTTGGGGTCCCTATAAATTTATTAAATTGATTCAACTTTCCCACGTTAACTGTAAGAGTAGTATATAGGGCATCCCTTTCCTCGTCATACGCATTAACCTTAACTTTAATTGGGGCATTTTCCTTGAAGCATTTTTGTAATGGTATTATTCCTGTTATTTTTGGGGGGATATCTTCTTTTACTGATGTAGGTGTTGGTGCTTGTTGTGGAGGTTGTTGTTCCTCAACAGGTTTTGTGGGTTGTAATTGTTCTATTGACTCAGAGGTTTGTTTTTCTTCTGGCACTTGCTCAACGGGTATAAATCCTTCTGAAGGTTTTGGTTGTGTTGGTGGAACTTTTTTTGGAACTTCTTCTTTTGCTTCTGGCTGTACAGGATAAGTTTTAATTACATCTTCCAACTTTTGTCTACTAATTAATTCTATTAATGGTAATGTATTGAATGTTATAGTGCTGTGTGGCCTGAATATTGCTTCAAATGCACGATCACCCTTATATGGATCGCCCAATACTTTAGCATAATCAGAAAAGAATGTTTTTTTGTGAGTGCCTACATATTTTGTTATATCTTCGGAAAAAACAGCGAAACCGCAGCTTTCATTAGTTTTTTTATCTTTAAAAAAATAAATCCCTTCTGGCGTCTTAGAAGGCTCATAGTCTAGTTTATTGCATGTATTTGAATATCTTAATTTATTTGGTATTTTTCTTTTAGTTTCTCTTTTTAAATAATCATGTAAAGCACTAAAAAACCATTTGTCAAATTTTTTTTCAACTTCTTTGCCATCGGCTATGAGGTTATGAAAGCTGTTATATAAATTCTTAAATTGGTAATTAAATGATACTCCCTTGTCCTGCCCATTAGGGTTTTTATAGGGCGGAGTAAGTGTAAGATTAAACTTGCCATCATTGTAATTAAATATTGCTGCACCACTAAAAATGCTAACCTCATACTTGTCGATTGTTTTTAGAATATTTTCAAGATCTTTTTTCTTTGATTCTGCTAATCTCTTATTTATTGGCTGTTTTGTTGCAGCAACTTGTTGCGTATTATGTGCCTCTTGGCCTGCAAATGCATAAAAAATCGGATTACCAAGCAAAGTAAGTAAAATAAGTTCTGACAAGCCTTTCTTAATAGATTTTAGCATTTTGGTACCAATTTTGTAACTAAAAAGTAGTAGAAGTCATATATAAATGTTTCTATTTTTAACTATCCTGAAGTAATGAAATTAAATAAAATTGGTATATGGGAGTGCTGGGATTTGAACCCAGATCCATCGGTAACTTCTAATCATTGCAAGGCTCATTTCTCCAATAACCAACTGGAGCCGATGATACTGACCAGCTTATACTACACTCCCGTAGAAGAACTGTATTTTGGTTATTATTTAAATATTACCATTATTATGCATAAATGAGGACTACCCTAGAACACGAGTTTCATCATCACCTTTTGGTTTATCACAATATTTTCTTGTATTCTTAAAAATAAGTTCTTCTAAACTTTCCTTTTCTTCTTCCGGGATGGTATCTTCTAAAGTAAAGTTATATTCCTTATCTCTAGTATAAATTAAATCCATATACCCAGATAATTCGTCAAAGGACGAGTAATCAGATATTATTGAGTTATCCTTGTTTTTAATTAAATATTTGTTTCCTTCTTTAGTTATTTTTAGTAAAGTTGGCATAATATATATAATGTAGAAAAATATTTAAAAGTTGCTATATAACATTTTTGATATTGTAAAAGTAGGGTTATATAAATATTTCTATAATCAAGCATAAAATATAAAAATCTTAGGGCTTTTCAATTTTCATAACTTCATTTATTTCTTCTTCTGATATGCTACAACCATGAAGCTTAAGGCCCCATAACAGCCCTTCCAGTAATGGTGACTTTAATTTCTTGTCTATTGCTCCTGTTTTTGATATATAAGAATCAAAAAGGCCAGATTCATAAGCTATGGTCATGAGTTCTGTTGATCTGATTATCTTAACATTGCCAACTTCTTTTATAAATTTATCAAGATTTTCTTTGTTGATTGTTATTTTTGCGTGCAATTTAGTTTCTAACAATTCACGTAGTTTATTTGGATTTTCTATTAATAACCTCATTGTCCTTTCATCAACAACGTAAGCATCTGAATTCTTTGAAGCTGCAAGAGCCAGGGCTTCAACTTCGGCAAGATCAACTATTTTTATGTAATCTAGCTGCGCCTTAAAGATAGTATTGGCTATATTAAGCAGGTTTATGGCTTTTTTTGTTATAAATGGATCATTGTATAACTTAAGATAATTATTATTCAGGCATTCCATAATCATTATAGCTTCCAGCTTAAATTTTTTTGTTGTTAAGGGATAATCTATAACCTCTTTTTTGACAGATTCTGGAATAAGAAAATCTCCAATAAATTTTTCCTTTAGTAATTTAAGTATGGGTATTAATTCATTTGTTGCTATACTTATTATGCTTGAAGTATCAAAAACCAAAGATTTCATTTAAATATACCCCTTGCAAATTTCAATCTGTCAGCCATAGTTTTAGTTATACCTATTTCTACATCGGAAATGCCTGTCTTTCCAACATACTCCATAAGCTCCCATTGGCTTATTCCAAGCAGCTTTGCTGTTCTTTCAACAGAAATACCATGCTCGTGTATCCTTGATGCCCTGTGTATCCTTGCCTTGTCTATCACTTCCCGCATATATTTTTTTAGGTTGGAACTTAGCTTGGTTATTACATTAAACATATTTTTTATAGAATCTTCATATTCTTTTATGCTGTCCTTTTCTAAAAACTCAATTGCATTTTTTAAATTAGTCATGTACAGATTATAGAATTTATTCCAATCCTTGTAATCCCTGTAGTGCGGCCTTTCAAAAATTTTGGATAGAGTATAAATAATTACAGCTATGCTTGTTGAATATTCATCCTGCAATGTTGAGGCCTTGTGAATTATGTGGTTGCTCAGCTCTTTTAAGGCAACAATATCATTCTTATTAATAGCCTTAAAACTCTCCCTAAGCACTTCCAATATATCCTGTTTTAGGTCATCTCTCATTTTCTTTCTTGAATGAAGCCACTAAATCTATGACATACTTACCCTCTTCAAGACGATAAATAAGCGGGTATTTCTGCAATAGCTTAACTATATCAAGCTCGTATTGGCCTGGCTTTAATACACGTATTGATTCCAAATCAAGAACAACGGGCTTAGTCTTATCTATTTCAGAGCCGGCTATGTCGAATATGTCCTTTTCTATCTGCTGTTTTTCCTTTTTTGTAAGGTTAATTATTAAATCTTTAGCTTCGTCTATATGCTCTTGCTTTACGAAAAAGAAGAGTTTTCCATGACAATTAGGACAACCCTTCAACAATTCGGCACTTCCATCCTTATAAAAAGCATTGCATCTGACGCATTGGTGTGGCATATTTAACCTCTTTTTAAGATTTAAACTACTATCTTTTTTTAGTCTTCATGAATAATTCCACTTTGTTTGGATCCTTTTTAATTTCCCTAACAAGGCTTGCCGGACCTATTATAGTAAATCCATGCTCGTAGCCTAAAATAAATTGGGCGACTGTCTTTTTTAATTTTTCTATAAATTGAATGTTTTTTGGCTCGTGATAGTAGGTTGCTATTTCTATACCCCTAAATCTCTTGGTTATCTGCTCCATCGTTTTTTTAATTAGGGTAGACTCTTCTTCTGAGGTAAGTTTTCCCTCTACTAATAAAATTTTTTCTTCCTTGACCAAGCCAATTAACTTTTTTATCTTAGCATCTTGCTCCAAGTGTGCTATCTCCCTATTCGGAATAAATTGCAGTGTTATCATTTTATTTCACCAACCTAAATATAGATTCATAAAAATCTTGCATATTATGGCCTTTTTCTGCTGATACCCCCATAACTTCATACTGTGGAAATGCTGATTCAATTTTTTTGATGTTGGCCTTTTTTAAATCTATTTTATTTCCAATTATAATAAAAGGCACATTTCTCGCAGCAAGATTTCCTATGATTGTCAAATTAACCTGATTATATGGATCTTTTGTTGCATCCAAAACAATTACAACGCAGTCCATATTGTCGAGCCATTTTATTGCTTCTATGACACCTTTTGTTGCTTCTTTTGCCCTTTTCTTTGCCTCCGACGCCTTCATTTTAAATTTTATAAAGTCTTCAAAATCAATTTTTGTTGCTATGCCCGGGGTGTCTACCAAATTAAATACAAGCTCCTTTCCGTCTGACTTTATTTTTACATTTTCCTTTGCTATGATTTCTCGGGTTTCATGCGGAATTTTCGATACGATAGACATCTCTTCATTAAGCCAATCCTTACATATTCTGTTTGCCAGCGTAGATTTTCCAGAATTAACCGGCCCATACAAGCCTAGTTTAAGCTGTTTCCTGTGCTTAAATAACTTAGAAAACATTTTTGCTACAAAATCAAAGATCTTTATTTTCATAGTTTTTAGGGGTTGATGTGTATTTTAAACATTTCGGTTTTTAAAAGCATATTTTAAGAGCTGAGATAAATGCACTATCCCTTCACATTTCCAATTGGCTTTAATGCAACTACTTTTTTAGAAATTCCTGCGATGTCCATGGTATCTACAACCTCATTTATGGGTTTATAAGCAAAACCAGCCTCCTCTGCCAAGCCAGACATAGAAACAGACTTAACATAGATGCCATGTTTTTCCATTTCTTTTTGCAAGCTTTCCCCCTTTACCATTTTTTTAGCTTTTGTTCTTGACATTGTTCTTCCTGAGCCATGCATTGTACTACAAAAAGTTTCTTCTGATTTTTTAGTTCCA
>Ga0210057_1010833_pt1 | contig 10223 bp, 18 predicted proteins | sample CryGeyCG2114_010_2_FD_183968 | JGI IMG/M metagenome (GOLD analysis project Ga0210057, IMG submission 183968) | Groundwater microbial communities from aquifer - Crystal Geyser CG10_big_fil_rev_8/21/14_0.10 (SPAdes) (version 2) | ecosystem: Environmental > Aquatic > Deep subsurface > Groundwater ...
TATGCAAGGGACAATCAACACATAATTCTATTCCTCTTTCTGTTGATTTAGCCATTCTGTCTAAATGCTCTCTTTGGGTTCTTTGTTCAACCATAATTAAAAAACTCTTACATCCTTTTTATTCTTTATTGTTCTAAAGAATATATTTAAAAAGATATTCGGTTTAAAATTGATATGCGCTTATCAAAAGAAAAAAGAGACAAGATAAAAGAACAGATTCTAAGTTATCTTTTCCACATCTACCCAGCCGCAAAATTTTGCGCTGAAATTTCACGTGAAATTGCAAGAGATGAAGAATTTGTAAAAGCAATCATGTTCGAGCTAAAAGAAAAAGGTTTTGTCACAGCAATAAAACAAAACCCAAAAGGAGTTTTCTACTCAAGAAGAATAAGGTGGAGAATAAGCAATCAAGCCTACAAAGCCTATCAGTCAGCATAAGTATATCCTGCAACAAATAAAAGCTTAAATAACTCTTAATTTTAAAATAAAAATGGACAAAGATAACAATATAAAAGAAGCATTTTCTAAAGTCAAGCAAGATATATTCTCTTTAGGAAATGAAATTTCTAACCTCAAACTACTTATAGCAGATGTAAGAAATGAGCTGAAAATAATAACTCAAGCTTTAAATGATATAAAAGAAAAAGAAATTTTAACTCAAACAACTCAAATATCAACTCCAACATATATTCCAACACAAGAACAAAAAGTTCCAACAATCCAACAGATAACTCCAACACATCAAGAGATTCCAACAGATAAACTGCTTTCTCAAGTCCTAAGAAGCCAAAAAACACAAGTTTCCATAGGAAATGAAGGGGTTCCAACAGACAAACAGACAAACAGACAGACAAACCAACACATAATCCAACAGATAAAAATACCTCAAGAAACATCAAAAACAGAAGAAAAAGAGACTAAAAAGACTCAAATAGATCATTTAGAAAAAGCAGCTGAAATTCTCAACTCTTTAGATGCTTTAAAAAAAGAAATAAGAAGAAAATTTAAAGCCCTAACTTCTCAAGAAATAGCTGTATTCTCCTTATTATACCAATTAGAAGAACAAGGTTTATTAGTAGATTACCCACTACTTTCTTCTAAATTAAAGCTATCAGAAAGCTCAATTAGGGACTACATTATTAAAATTCAGAAAAAAGGAATCCCAATAATAAAAGAAAAACTCAATAACAAACGAGTTATTCTTCATATTTCTCAAGATCTAAAGAAAATAGCCTCTTTAGACACTATTTTAAAGCTCAGAGAACTCTAAAAATAGCTATAAAATAAGAATAAATACACCGTGTAACGAATATCTAATATCTATACTTCTAATTAACTTCTGCCTTCCTTGAAATTTTGCCTTCCCAAAGCCTATAAACTCAAAATTTAGCCTTTCTAGCCTTCCTCTCATTTACCTATATTTTTTCCTTTTTATTATCTTTAACTCACTTTTCCTTATTTTTGCCTTTTACTTTTTCTTGTTTTGCTCTCTAATTTCACTCATTTTCCTGCTTTTTTTGCCTTTTTCCTTGTCTGCTAACTCTCACTTTTACGTTTTTGAGCAGTTTTTCTTTTATGTTTTCAGGTATAAATACCCTCTTTTTGCCATTTGACTCTATTATTTCCTCTATTAACCCCTCACTTTTCTGTTTTATGCTATTTATTTGTCCTCTTATTGTTGCTCTGCTTTTTCCAGTCATTGCTGCCAAATCATCATAGCTCAACTTCATTTCTGAGTTCAACAAAACCATAATCAAAGCTCTTTCCATTAAACTGAACATTGATAAATTTACATTTTCAGCTGTTTGAACAGCTGTTTGAACACCACTTTGAACAGCTTGAACAGCTGTTTGTTTACGATAAACAGCTGTTGGTGTTTTAAACAGCCGTTTAAGTCCAGCCAAATCCATCATAGCTACAGAATTTTTCAAGCCATCAATCTCATTTTCTATCGACGATAATTTCTCATTAATGTCAGAAATAGAAAATTCCTGCTTAGAATCTTGCTCATTCAGGTGTTTAATCCACTTGCTTATGTTCTCAATATCATTTTTAACATGTTCAAAACTCTTTATTGTCTCTTCTTTCAACTCATTTACCTCTTTTTTCCTTCCGAATAGCCACTCAAACATGATATTTTTAGATAAAAGATATTTATAAATCTTTTCTTTTTTCATTTTTCCGTCTATAAAAACTATCAAAGACAGCTGAAATTTAACATTTTTCACCACAATAATTAATAACAAAAACTCCTAAAATCAAGGCTGTTTGTTCACTTAAACAGCCTTTAAACAGCATAAAACAGCAATAAACAGCATTTTAAACAGCCTTAAACAGCCAAAATGCATAAAACCAGAAAAACCTACCAAAATCCAGCCTTTAAACTAAGCCAACCTTAGTTCAAGAAAAATATTTAAACTTAAAACTCTTATTAAAATAAGCTAAAAGGAGGAAAATTAATATCGAAAACAGCTGTGTTTTCAAATTTTTAGACTAAAATAAAAGTTCTTTCTAGTTAGTACTTTGCTAATTCTTCTCATAATTCATATTTTCTATTATCTCAAAATTCAAAGAATTTTGATGAGTCTGAAAAATCTATATTTTTCAGGACAATAATGCTTAAATATGTGAGGAAAATAGAGAAAATATGGCAAGCGACACTGAAGAATATGAATCTGCGCTTATTTTGATTAGAGATAATTACCGAAGATTGAGGAAAACTGACCCTAACAATCCTCTTCTAAGATACATACTAAGAGTAGATGATGAAGGAATACTTTTTAATAATAAACTAAGAGAAGAGTTTATCAGAGAATTTGGAAATCCAAATAAACCTTCTAATTTAGAGATAATGGCAAAATATGCCTTTGCTTTATTCGATGCAGTTGAAGCATCTGCACAAACCTCACCTTCGCGCATGAAGGTTGGAGACAGATTTGCATTAGACCCAACAGGCGGAGTAGATGAAAGAGATTATGACCCATTTGAATAATAAATAATCAAATTCCCTTCTTTGCCATCTTTCATCAGGCAAATTCATTCCTTTGATGAATTAGTAAATCACAAACATTTTCAACATTATTTAGCAGTTTTCATTAAGGCTATCTTAGTTCAAGCAAGCTAAAACTTCTAATTAAAAATCAAAACTTCCAGCATGCATCAAAAACCCAGAAAATAGCCTAAAAGTCGTAACAATACACCTTGTCACAACCCGTAAATTACAGCTTAAATTTATAAAGAAGTTCGTACAATAATAAATATGGAAAAAGAGGAGTTTTTAAAAAAACTAGAAGTAGAGCTGAAAATTTCTAAATGTTCTAAGTATACAATTAGGAATTATGTAAAATCTAATTCCTTGCTTTTAGATTTTACCAAGAAAAATCCAAATAATATTACTATAGATGATGTAAAATCTTTCCAGGCAGAATATCTTTCAGACAAAGCATCAAAATCTATAATTCTTTTTTTAGCTGCTTTAAGGTATGCTTATACTAACATCATGCAAAAAGATCCAACCATGGGCATAAAAAGGCCTAAAAAAGAAAATAGAATTCCCGTAGTTTTGAGCAAAGATGAAGTTTCAAGACTTATCTCCATTTTTGATAATAAAAAAAGCAAACTAATGGTTTCTATGCTTTATGCTATTGGAATGAGAGTTGGAGAGCTAATAAGCTTAAAAGTTTCTGATTTGAATTTTGAAGAAAAAACCGGATATATTAAACAGGGAAAGGGAAGGAAAGATAGGGCATTCAATATTCCAGAGTCTATGATGCAGGAAATAAAAGAGCAGGCAGAAAGGCAAAAAGCAGATAATCAGGAATTCCTATTCACAGGAAGTCAAGGAAAGTTAACAGATAGAAATATTCAGAAGATTGTAAGAAAAGCAGCAATTCGCGCAGGAATAAATAAGTCAGTCCATCCTCATACATTAAGGCATAGCTTTGCAACACACCTCTTAGAAAATGGAGTAGATATAAGAAAGATACAAGAGCTTTTGGGGCATGCATCGATCTCCACCACTGAATTATACACCCACATCTCCCGAAAAGAATTGAAAAAGATTGCTTCTCCTATTGATAACCTTTCAATAAATATTAAAGCAGAAGATGAAAAAGAGAAATCAAACATTAAGGAAGAAAGCATTTGAAAGAGATAATTTTGCTTGTAAGAAGTGCGGTTTTGAAGATAAAACAAATGCAAAGTTAGAAGCACATCATATTACCCCCTTATGTCTTGGAGGAGAAGATGAATTAAACAATTTAATAACTCTATGTTTTGACTGCCATCATTTTGCTCCCAATAAAAAAGAAGATTTTGAAGAATATATGAAAGAAGAATGTGATGGTACTATGACAATCTTTCTCAAAGCATGGAAAAAAGTGAGAGAAGAGCATCCAGAGTTATTTGATAAAGTTAAGGAGAAGCTGGAGGGATAAAATGGGTAAACTAGCAAGTCCTAAAGTCTGCCCAGAATGCAAAAAAGAAAACGTTTGGTTTAGAGGAAATATCTGGCAAAACTGTTATAGAAGGAATCATTGGAAAAGAGAAAAGAAGATTTGCCCGAGGTGTAAAAGATTAATGTATCTAAAAAGCAAAGGATTATGTGCTGGATGCTATAATACCACTTATCATTTAGATTATTTAAAAGCAAGAAATTTAATAAAGCGTCACAATATTAATATTGAAACCTATAAGAAGCTTACAGAAAAATGCATCATCTGCGGATTTGATAAGTTCGTAGCTTTACATCATCTTGATCAGGACGAAAAGAACAATTCTGAGAATAATCTTATTGGGCTTTGTCCTAATCATCACTCAATGCTTCATACCATTAAATATCGAGACGAAGTTTTTCAATTGCTAAGAGATAAAGGCTTCAATCCTCAAGAGAAGAAGTTCAAAGAAGGCATTAAAGGTGGTTATTAGCCAGGATCAGTTGAAAAAAGTTAAGAGTCCGCTGGATAGATTATAAAATGTATAAAATATTTACTGCAAATAGTAAAACAGAAAAAATATTGCATGAATATCTTTCTACAAGAAGTGATATAAAAGATAAGCTTGAAAAAACAAAAATTGAGCCAAGAAGAGCTAATAGTGCTCATCCTTTACACGGAAGACTTGAAAGAAAATGGAGTTGTTGGCTTGGCTCAAATATAAGAATGATTTATAGTATTAATGATAAGAAGTTAATAATCCTTGTCGAAGCAGTTGGAAGTCACAAGATCTACTAGAATTTTAATTCTTTTATCTTTCCTTTCTTAATATTCTTCTCGCTTGCAAGAATCTGATTAAACAAATCTTTATTTTCCACAATCTCTTTTTCTTCTAATCTTCGCATTTTGTCTCTTATTGCCTCTCTTACAAACTCGGTTTTTGTCATGTAGTTATGTTTCTTCATAACTGCTTCTATTGCCCTAAGGAATCTTTCTTCCAATTTTAGGCTTATGTTTTCCATAGTACCTAGTACTACCAGGTAGTATTTAAAGTTTTTGGTTAAACTCTATTTGGGTTGATAAAGGTAGGGGAGAAGCTGGGGAGTTAGTCTAAGCAGAAAAGAATACCCTGCGAGAAGAGGTTTAGGAGGATTACCAACTTAAATAACTCACAACCCCATTTCCCAAATAATATAGGAAATTACCAAAATGAAGTTGCTCGCAAGGAATGAATTATCTGAGCAGAGCCGGATAAGAAGGGATTAGGTTTTCTTCCGAAGTTTTATATTATTCAGAACAACTAAATTTAAATAATCTTCTGAATTGACATAAAAATGAACATTAGTATAAGTCAAATAAGCAAATTAATCTCTGGAGATGACCCATGCCCCTTTAAGTATTGGTATGCCATGAGACACAAAGATATAGGTAAGAAAGAAGATTTGTCTCCTGAATTAGTACAATGGAGAATTAGACATAATCAAGTAGTTTCAAAAATAATTGAAGATGTTCAAAAATTAGGAGGTGAATTTAAAAGGGAGAAATGGGTTAAATTAGAGCTCTCTAAAGATGATACACTTATTGGAAAAGCAGATATAATCCACGAAAATGATAAAGATATTCACTTATATGAATGTAAAGGAGGACAGCCTTCTTCTTCAGATGCTATTCAACTTTTAATTTATTTATATGTTCTCACTAAGGAAGAATCTTACAAAGACAAAGAATTAAAAGGAATATTAGGTTATAAAGATTATCAAAAACAGTATTCTATTTCAGATATTCCTGAGGGCATACAAGAACTGATAGATAAATATTCTAAGATTCTACTTTCAGATTCTGAACCTCCAAAATATGAGGGCTCTAGTTGCAGGTTTTGCAGTGCACCCTGTAAGTTTAAGGAAGAATGAAGTTACTTCTTCCTATTCTGAGATTATTTTGTTTTCATCAGCTCTTTTTGATTTAGAATTATCATAATTACAGCTCCAATTATAAATATCCAATCAACAATAAAAGTCAATATAAGAAAGATTATGGCTATGATTGAATATACTATCACTTTTTTATTAATTTTCTTTTTCCTTTTGTTCATTTTCTCCTCAGTTTTATCTCTCCTTTTTTTGATGAGGCGACGAGCGCGTCGCCTGGTTTGAAGGATGCTTTTGATTTCTTTTCAGAGTCTTTTATTTCTTTAAGTTTAAAGTATTTTGCAAGGAAAGAAATGACTTTATGAAAGCTTATTTCCTCTCGAGTTATTACTGCTAAATCTTTCTTCCAAATGCGAAATACCTTGTTTGTATTTTTAAAAACCGATTTTATATCAAACTTCTTTCCTGTTGATTCTAATTTTCTTTTTGTAATCTCTAAATTAATTGAGTTCCCAGATTTTATCAGATTATATAAGTCCAGATAGTCTCTTGGTTTGCATCTCTCAATTGTTGCTCTCAGTTTCTCAGCAAACATTTCTTCCTTATTCAAGCAAGATATATAGAAAGGAGGAAATTTATCTTTGTAAAAATGATCAATAAGATATTTTTCTGGCTTGAGAAAGGGCTTTGCTCTTTGAGTTAAGTCAATGAATATGTTGCCTGGCTCGTGAAATAGCTTATAATGAACTACCAATCTTAAAAATCCTTCAACATCTTTTCCCAGACTAATTTTATCAAAAATGGTTCCACTTAGTTTTTCTTTTATCTTAGTTTCAACTTCTTTTATATCCCTTGTTAGTGTAAAATCTAAGTCTTCTGACAAGCGAGTATGATTAAGAAATATTTTATTTATTGCAGTTCCTCCCTTAAATAAAATTCCTTTTACATCCTTCAAAAGAAATAGCAGTTGAGTAATCAAATAATCTTTTTCAATTATTGGCATTCCAAACCTTTCTCTGCCCGAGATTATTCTTAACTCATCCAGTGTTATGCCCATTTTTTGCTTTCCTCTTTTGTAGCTATGATAAACCCATGATTATATATCTCTTTTTCTATTGATTTTGGAATGTCCTGTTTTTTATGCTTTTTAAAATCAAGTATTGAATTAAAAATCTGGATCTTTTTATGCTTTTTTGTATTCCAGACTTCATAAACTAAAGGAATCTGATCAATTAGCTTCCAATAGTTTGCAGCTGCTTTTCCCACAATTGAATAATTTTTTGAATTCATTATTTCATCAATTAGTATAAATGGGTGCTCTGACCAGTTTCCGCTTACAGCTTTTATTGGAACAAGAAAATATTTGTTTTTATTAAGCTTTATAATCCTGGCTTTTTTCTTAAGCCTGTAGATATAAACTTTTCTTTCATTGGCATTTTTAAAAAAAGGTATTGCATCTTTAGTTGTGAAAAAGTATTTTCCCTTTAGCTCTAGGTTGGAAATTAGAGAGAGTTCTTTTTCAGAAAGTCCTTTTCTGATAATTTTTTCTTTTTTTGCTAGTTTAGTTATTTTCATTTTTTTATTTTTCTCCATTAGGTTAACAATACATTAACTTTCAGGAAAAAGCAGTATTTAAGCCTTTTGGTTAGGGAAGCTTGGGAGTTCAGGTTGGGTAAGGGAGATTTAGAGTTAAAGGCGTGGGGGGTCAGGTTTTCTTCTTCTTAGTTTTATTAAGCCTTTCTTAATTTAAGGCATGGGCTTTCCTACAGTAGGAACACTATCAGAACTTGGCCATACTCCTCCTCCACCAACAAATTTTATACCAAAATAATAAATAATTACACAACCAATTATGACTCCTAAAAATAACCACATTAATGCCCACCAAACTGGATGTTTTGATATCCAAACTTTTATCATCATCTTTTCAAGCTCTCCTCAATTATTTTCTTTTCCATGTAATCCCATAAAGTTTATAGACTACCCAACAAATGCACCATTTTCATCAATAGGTATTCTAAAACCAAAATAATGGTTTAAGATTAGACTAATAATCATCCCTATAATGATTCCAAATATAAACCATTTTAGTGGATGAAGTTTTATATTATCATTAATTATTTTTAGTATCTTCATCTTCCCACTTTCCTCAGTTTTATCTCACCTTTTTTTGCTTGTGCTTTGAGTTCATCTCCTTCTATAGATTTAGTTTTAATTAATCATTATAATTCGGATTTAAAACAGCTATTACAAAATGTTCAAATCTCTTTATATCTTTTTCTTTTCTCTTTAATTTAATGAATACGAATTTAAAGCCAGATATTTTAGTTTTAACTTTTTTGTCTATTTTGACTAATTTTTCTAAACTCATTTTTAACTTTCTGGCTAATTTTTTCGTACTATTTGGAACCCCTTGTTTTTTATTAAGTTTGAGTTTCTCTTTTAATAACTTCCGATGGAGAGTATGATTTGAAAAATGTGTTACTAAATCATTTAATCTTTTATGCCCTTCCGTACTGGTTGATCCAACATAAATTGGTTTTCTTCCTTTAAAAACAATATATACTCCATTATCTTTTATGTTTCTTACTTTGCTAAAACTTTTTTTATTCTTGTTCTTATAATATTTCTCTAAATTTTTTATTAAAGTTTTTATTTTCCCAAAAATTTCCCTCTTGCTCATTTTCTCCGAAGTTTTATCGAGCCTTTTTTTTCAAACTCCCTATATCTCTCTCAACTTTTTCAATTGTCTTTTTCATTTCTTTTACTAGTTTCCATATTTTCTCAATATTCTTCTTTTCATCTTTCCTCCTCTCATTTTTTTGTTAATTTTATCTAGAGTTTTTTTGACTCTTGCTTAACTTTTTGAGACTATTTTTTGCTCTTCTGTATATTCCTTAAAATAACTTTTCCTTTGTTCAAAACATCTTCATAAGTAAGTATATCTATATTGTGGAAATAATCTTTTAGAGCCATTAATTTTTCAGCATCTTGATTTCTTCCAATTATTAGAATCCCTTTAGGTTTTAAGAAATTAAAGTCCATCTTTTTACTTAATCTTTTATCATTTCCATAGTATAATGCATCATCAATATACTCTATTAATTGTTGTAAAGCTCTGCCAAATACGGCTGTTATTTTCCCATTTTTATCAAAAATAATATCATTAACTCCTTTTATTTCAATTATGTCGGCATATCCATCATATTTCTCTACATAAAAATCATATCTCTGTTTCGGAGCTATTTTTTGAGGTTTTGAACTTTCATATTCCAACCCCAATAACCAAAGCCTTTTAGCAAGAAATTTTTGTAAGTCCTTCTCTTTATTAGCTTTTTTTAATAATTTCTCAAATTCTTTTAGATCTTCAATATAATCAGGAATTTTGGTTTTTCTATATTCTTTAATCAGTTTTGATGTAGCCTTAATTGTTTTAGACATTCTTAATGTGTCTTCTTTTAATCTTTCTATTTCTTCTTCAACCTGCCTTTCTACAATTTTTTCAGAAATAGCGCCACCCTTTTTTATTTCTTTAATAAATTCTTCTTCTATAATCTTTCTTATTTTATTCCAAATATTTTTACTAGTTATTTTAAAATGGTTATGTTTGTATTCTCCCCTTTTATCTCTTGGAGGAACTCCGGAATACAAATCAATAAAAGGAGTACTTTTTCCATCTTCCCAAATTGTTAAAGTAATTCTGATAGGATATAATCCTTTTCTTATATGATATTCTTTTATTTTTTTATACTTAGGTATTTTATTATTATCCATTTTTCTTTCTTAAGCTTTATCTTTTCTTTCTAAATATCATCTTTTAACATAATCAATCGATTTGCCAATACCAATCATTAAAGTAATTATTCCTGCAATGGATATAAGGAAAGCAAAAAATGATTTAGGTAGATACCATCCAACGCCC
>Ga0210057_1010834_pt1 | contig 10222 bp, 10 predicted proteins | sample CryGeyCG2114_010_2_FD_183968 | JGI IMG/M metagenome (GOLD analysis project Ga0210057, IMG submission 183968) | Groundwater microbial communities from aquifer - Crystal Geyser CG10_big_fil_rev_8/21/14_0.10 (SPAdes) (version 2) | ecosystem: Environmental > Aquatic > Deep subsurface > Groundwater ...
CACAATCCCCTTCATCGTCATAATCCCCACAATGTCCGCCATCTTGATATTGGTTTTGCCTTCGGAACCATTCGGTAACTTTCCCTTAAGAGTAATATCAATCGCGCGGTCAAACATCACGTCAGCCCCCCTGGCTTTTCTGACAAGAAAATTTTCCTGAATACGTTGATGACGTTTGCTCTTCTGTGTCCCGCCATATTCAGGTCCCAGAAAATCAATTTGAATTTGTTCTTTTCCCTTACTTGTTATTACATTTTTCACAAATGAATGCTGGATTGGTTTTCCTTTTATATCCAATTTTGGTTCATAACCTCGCTGTTTAAGTATTTCTAGGATTGAAGAATAACCTTTTTTGTCAATTAGTTTGGGATTGACGGCAATATCGATATCTTTTGAGCCAACATGTCTAAAAGTTACACCGGTCGGTTGATATTGTTTGAGTAAAAGATAAGGAACCCAACCACCAACCAACACTAATCCTTCACGATACGACCCAAGGGCGATCATGAGTTCAAGCAGATACGACAATGAAACGTCGGCTATATTTGAGACAAACGTGGTTTTGGTTCGATCATATTTAGTTTGCGTCATAGTTAAATGTTAAAAACCCAACTTTATTTCTCGTAAGTGTTCTGCTTGCTCCGCCCCACGAGCTGGATTATTAAACAAATCCATATAAAGTTGAATATTCGATACAACCGGAGCTTCTTTTACAAAAGAGGTAGAAATTTTTTGTATCTGGTAAAATACGCCTTCATCATAAGGAATATAAAGTTCGACATTAGCTCCGTCTACAACCTCTTTAAGATCTAAAAGCTTTTTCCAGCGATCTAAATCACTTAGTTGCTTTATATAAAACTGTAATTTTGTAACGCCTCTTATAAATGGCGCAATTAGATCAGCTCCACTAAAGAATGACAAGGCAAAAGGTAAATCTTCCGCCTTTTCTAAGACAGAAGTAAGAAGTGCTGTGGTATTTTGCTCAAAACTAAAAAAGGTGAATTTCTTCAACTTGTATGATGGATATATATTTTTCCATGCCACAAAAAGTTGATCAGGATTCTTTAAGACAAGCTTATTTTTCTGATTCCGCTCAACCATCTCTTCTTCAATCATTCGATCGATAGTTTTATATGTTTGTCCCAAACTAACATTGGCTTCTTGAGACAACTCCCCTAGCAACCAAGTTTTCTTTGGTTGAGCAAGAAGAACGCGGGTGATTCTGCTGGAAATAGGGGCAAAGAGATTTTTAAGAGGAATTTTTTGAACAAAAGGGTTCTTCTCAACAATTTTTTCGATATAAACATCATCTTTCTTTAGGTAGAAATTACCCGCTAAATCCATTATCCCCACGCCTTCTTCCTTAGCAACCTGTCGAGCTGCTTTACCAAAAAATTGTCCTGCTACAAATGGTACAGCTCCGCCTTGAGAGGCATATGCTTTAACTTGGCGGGCAGCTTCTCTAAAAGTGGCTGTTCCACCTGTATTTTTAACTTCAATAGCGATTGGAAACTCTCCATTTGGGGTTTTCAGGACTCCTTGAAGATCTGGTCCGGATTTACCCATTGGAAGCACGTCAAGACCCTCAAGGGTTAAACCCTCGGGAATGCTACCTGGAAGCTGATTTATTAGCGTATTTTCACTCATATAGGTATTTTCACTAAACAGTGAAAGTATACTAAATAGTGAAAACAATTGCAAGTAGTCAAGAATTTATCAACTAATGATTCCATAATCCATCAATTCCGACTATATAAGATTATATGAGATTGTATAAGATTACGAGATCGTTTGTTAAGTAACACAACTATGCCTCAACTATACAAAATGACCGGACAATTTGCTAAGCGGACTTTATAAATTGTCTGGTCACCCACTCATATATTTATTAGCAACTTTTCTAAATGATTGTCTTATTTTATGAATATCCATCACATTATTTAAATACAATAAATTTACTCTTTATAGAACCCTCAATTACTAGATGATTATCTAAAGTATATGCGCCACTCATTTCAAGCCTTCCTTGTTGTGATCGTCCTGTCTCTTTACCGCCTATAAGATTTTTTTCTCCTAATAATGTCCAAACAATAGAATATCCTTTATTTTTCGTAAATTCGCAAAATTTATCCTTTCGAATTAATAAACATCTAGGAATGCCTGTATCAAAAACACATGGATCAAATGCTATTAAATTTCCATTTTTATCAAAAAATCGTCCATCTATTTCATTTTGACATAATTTCATTCCATCGATAATCCATTTGGCAGCCAATTTAATCCTGATAGACTCATTTGTAGAACAATCTGTAGATGAACCACTACTTAAATACTCATCATCTGTAACTAATACTTTTGCTGGTATTTTTTTATTTCTAGCATCGTTCGTCCATTCATTATGATTATAATAAGGAACATACTGATATAGAAATGAAGGCGCCCACGGAAATTCACCTAAAAATATGTTATAAAATTCGTGAGATTCCGGCATCCAGCGACCCATAAAATCCTGCTTTTTTGCCCATTCGTAAACTTTCTTGGTATTCTGTTTTTTTACAAGATAACTTTTAACCATATACCAAAGAGTCCGAGTAGGTAAATCATACTTTTCTTGTTCTGGTGGAGTTTCCTTCTGCCATTCCATAAAACCTTCAAGATTTAACCAACTTGTGCCTTCATCATCTATTAATTCAATTATTCCTTTAGGATCAGGTAAATCTTTATTTCTTTTAAGCCATGCAAGGTCTGTAACCTTTTTATCCCATGCATCGTAAACTATCTTACTTTGATGCTTAACGAAGTTTGGTACACCATTAGGCTTAAAATTAGGATATTCTTTTAAGATACAAGAGGGATCAATATCTCTGATATTTAATTGCCAAGGTCCTTCATATTTGGAAATATTACTTGACCAACTTTCATCTTTAAATTCAAAATTGTCAGAAATTCTTGCTAATAATTCATGTAAAGCGATCCATTGATATTTTTTGCCAATCCGTTCAGGCTTATGGTCAGATCGGTCTGTAAGACCATAACCGACAGATCCATCAAATTTACCATGTAATTTGGAACTCCAACCTAATTTAACTACTCGACTGAATAACCATCTTTGTGCTAACCCAGTATCGAATCTGTCTAAAGGATCATTAACACCACCCCTGTGATACAATGAAAACTGAAATTGAAGAATTGGATTTTAAAGAAAGACAGTATGTCGTTAGACAACTGGTTGATACCGTTGTCACGGATGGAACGACAGCATCGGTCGAAGGTTCTATCCCGTTAGTTATTCCGGAAGAAAACACAAATAATAATTATGAGCAGAGTTCTATCAATAGGAATAGTTGGCCTGCCTAACGTCGGAAAGTCTACGCTGTTTAATGCTCTTTTGAAAAAGAGTATTGCGGATGTGGCAAATTATCCCTTTTGCACGATCGAACCCAACGTCGGGATCATCGAGGTCCCGGATGAACGGCTTCCTGTGCTTGCAAAAATCGTCCATACAGAGAAAATCGTGCCTGCAGTAGTGGAATTCTATGATATCGCGGGTTTAGTTAAAGGAGCTTCTCAAGGAGAGGGACTCGGAAACAAATTCCTGTCCCATATCCGCGAAGTCGCAACAATCGTCCACGTCGTAAGACTGTTCGAAGACGGTAACGTGATCCACGTCGGCAACAAAGTGGATCCGGCAGATGATATGAAGACGATTGAGGCCGAACTCATCCTTGCCGACCTCGCAACTTTGGACAAACAGAAGGAACCGCGGATGAACGCATCAAAAGACGATCTGTTTTTATGGGAAACCGTAAAGTATTTGAAATCCGAACTGGATAAAGGAGTCCCGGCGCGAGCGGTTACATTGACGAATGAACAACAGGAGATGGTAAAGCAATTGAGCCTTCTTACGATTAAACCGGTTCTTTATGTTTTTAATGTCTCAGAGTCCCAACTAGAAAACCAAGAAGAACTGAAGAAGAAGATTGTTACATTGCTAAATTGTTCTACCCGCCTGCCCGCTTCGCAGCGAGGCGAGCCGGACGGGCAGGTTGCTAACAATACAGCAATAAAACAATATAACAATTATATTTATCTCAACGCCAAACTCGAAAATGACGTGTTGGCCTTAACTGAAACAGAACAAAAAGAATATTTAAAACAATACCATCTGGAAGAAACCGGATTGGACCGACTCATCAAAAAAGCGTATGAGAATCTAAGTCTTATATCGTTTCTAACTGCAGGGGAGCTCGAAGCCCGGGCCTGGACCATACGAAAAGGTACCCTTGCCCCCCAGGCCGCAGGAGTGATTCACACGGATTTTGAGAAAAAATTCATCAAGGCGGACGTTATCCCCTATTCACAATTTGTTTCAGCCGGAGGCTGGGTAAAAGCACGCGAATCCGGAAAAGTCCAGATCGTGGGCCGAGACTATGAAATGGGAGACGGAGACGTTGTCGAATTCAAAATCGGAGCCTAATGCCGTTTCTGCCAAACCTTCACATAGATTGCCCAAAATCGAATCGAGGAAAAAAGCGCGAACACAAATCCCGGAAACCCATCCATGAATCCTTTGTGACGAATATAGGTATTGAAAAACCACACTTTGGGCTTGATACAAAAATAGGAAAGGAGGCTCGGCCTCTTTCCTTCTTTGATGAGCGCATCTGCGTCTAGTGAAGTATAGCGATTCCACCGGACCAAATAGCGGGAAAACTTCTTGTCTGCATAGTGAAGAATCGGACCCTTGAGGTATCCAACCTTGCCCTTTGCCTCGCCGAAGGCGGGCGTTATCTCCACATTTTCATGCACGGATTTACAGGGAAAACGGGCCACTCCCCTTTTGTATAATCGGATCGTATAATCCGGATACTGTCCCCCTTTTTCCAAGAAGCGAGTTAAAAAAAAGTTCTTGCGAGGTACGTAATAAGCGACAGAGGATTGTTTTATTGTTCCATTGTTCGATTGTTCCATTGTTAAATTGTTGTTATTGGCAATAGAACCATTGAGCAATGAAGCAATTTCAGTTTTCAGTTCCTCTGACAACTCCTCATCCGCATCCAACTGCAAAATCCATTCTCCTTGAGCTCTCTCAATCGCCCTTTGTTTGTTTATGTGAAACATCGGCGGGTTATTTTCGACAAATACCCTTACCTTTTCCCCATATTTTTTGGCAATCTCAATGGTTTTGTCCGTAGATCCGCCATCCACGATAACCACCTCATCCACCAGATCAATTGCAGAGTCGAGCGGATAGTGGATGAATTTTTCCTCGTTGTACGTAGCGATACACAGTGAAAGCTTCATATATTAAATTCAAATCACAAATTACAAATCCACAAATCAAATTCAAAAGTCAAAGGTCAAAATTCAAAACGTTTTAGCCATTTATTGTTGAAACTTTGAATTTGATTTGTCATTTGAATTTTGTCATTTGTGATTAACTTATTATATAATATCCCCACATACCTATGCTGGATATCGTAACCGTACCCAATCCCATTTTAAACACGATCGTCAAGCCCGTTGCTCAGATTGATGACAAAATCAGGAGGCTGGTAAAAAACATGGGGAAAACACTTATGGCCCAAAAAGATCCAGAAGGCGTTGGCCTTGCCGCGCCTCAGGTGGGACTCAGCCTCTCTCTATTCATCATAAAACCAAAAAAAGGGTCGAAAATAGAAGCTTTTATCAACCCCAGAATACTAAAAACCCTGGATGAGGCCCGTAAGAAACCCCCCCGAACAAAGAAAAAAAAGGGTGTCCCCCTTGAAGGTTGCCTATCAATCCCTCGGATTTGGGGACCGATCAAACGGGCAAAGAAAATTCTCCTGGAATACCAGGACCTAGAAGGGACGAAAAAAACCGAATGGTTCTCCGGATTCAAGGCGGTGATTATCGCACATGAGATAGATCACCTGCAAGGCATTCTATTTACCCAACGTGCCATTGAACAGAAACACCAATTATATGAGGAAGAGAATGGGGAGCTTGTGAAGGTAGATTATTGAACAAGGGTCAGGAATGGTTTTACTCCCTCTTTCATATCCTTTTTTATCCGTTTCAAGCATTTCGTACAGAGTCTTACATGCTTGGCTTTTCCATTTTCCATAATGTCAATAGGTTGAAGATTGGGTTCAAAGATACGGCGGGTTTTCGGAGCTCTCTTTTTCCATCTGCCTCCGGCAACTCCGCGGTGATGGGTATGGGATCTCCCGTATAAAACTCCTTTTTCGCAGTGATAACATACCATAAAAGTATTCGTTTATGATATCATAGAATAGCTAAAAAGTCAAAGTGGCATCATATAGAATTCACAATTAAGAATGGAGCATTTAGAATGATTAAGAATTAATAACTCTTTGGTTAACTGTATAAAATTCTTAATTTTTAATCATTCTTCACTCTAAATTCTAAATTATTAATTCTGGAGCTATGTTAAATTATCTATTCTCAAATCCTCTAGTCTTCATTGTCTACATCCTTTCTCTTTTTATGGCGATCAGCGTCCACGAATTCTCCCATGCATGGGCTGCAGATCGGCTTGGGGATCCAACTGCGAGGCTTCAAGGAAGGCTAAACCTCAATCCCCTTGTCCACATCGATATGACGGGATTGTTGTTCCTTTTGTTCTTCGGATTTGGCTGGGGAAAGCCCGTGGAATTCGATCCCTACAACCTGAAAGACCCCCGCCGCGATGCTGCTCTCATCTCAATAGCCGGTCCTGCCTCTAACCTAATCTTTGCGATAGTATGCTCCCTCCTATTGAAATCGTTCATATTGCTTCATCTTTCCGTTTTGTATACTATAGGAAGTATTATTTTTGCTCCGCTCATTCTGCTCAATATAGGACTCGGGGTGTTCAACATCCTCCCGATCAATCCCCTAGACGGATTCAAAATAGTCGGCGGGATTCTGCCAGAAAAAAAGGCACGTGAGTGGTATCAGTTAGAACGCTACGGAATCATCTTCCTCCTACTTCTCGTTATCCCGATCGGAGATTCGTCTATGCTGGGAACCATTATGAATCCCATTATGAACTTCATCCTCAAGCTTCTCCTCCCTTCTGTTGTGGGACAAGGAATCATTTAATATAGTTCAAAATTCAAAGTGCAAAATTCAAAATTGAAATTGAAAAACTTTAAATTTTACACTGCAACTTTACACTTTGAACTTTAAACTTTGAATTTCATAGAGTGGGAGTTGCTGATGGAGTCGAAGTCGGCGCTGACGTTACGGTCAACGAGCATGTCTTTATATCGATTTTTCCGATGCACTGGGCTTTGATGATATCTTGTGTTGTGCAGCCGTTATGGAGTTTTTCACAGATTTTCTGGCATTCAGTTTCCCCACAAGCCAAATTTTCTGATGAATCCGGTATAACAATTCGTTGGATGGGAGTGGGTTGTTTTGTGGGAATAGGAGTGATAGTGGGAGTGGGTTGCATCTCGGATGTTTTGCTGAGGTCTCTCGTCACAAAGCTCCATGGAACCCCGCCATTATCGAATTTTTGATCCCCGATCCTCACTTGGAAATAGTACGTGGTGTTTGGGGACAAAAGGGTAAGCTCGATCAGGTGCGTCTTGGTTTTCTGGGCCTCTGGAGAAAAAAAATTCAGCGCGGTAGGAGATGTTCCGTACTCAATTACCCCTTGGGTTTCCTGATTTGTCGTATAGCTGATGGTTGCGGAATTCTGCGTCATCTCAGAAACTACCACGTCCCGAGGGGTGACATCTTCGGCACGGGTAAAAACATTAGAGAGAAGCTGGAAACCCACAAATAAGATAAGGATTGAGAGAATGATCCCGATCGCGATGGAGGCGACTTTCGAAAGTTTCATATTTTTCAAGTCAAAATTCAGCGTCATAGAGATTATAAAATGAAACGGACGGCCGTTCCTAAAATAAGTAATACTATCCCCGGTAGCGCGTATTTAATGATGTTATCTAGAATCCCGCTTTGGGGAAGGGTGGAGCTGGATGAGGAGGAAGATGAAGAGGACGAACTGCTGGACGAGGAACTCGAGGAGCCGCCGGTTCCCACGGTTACGTCAGCCCGCTCATTGCTGTCGCAAACGATGATATTTGTTGCATCCGTATCGTTTTTGATGATCTTCGATGTATCCGAAGCATCCGATTTACAATCGTAGGTGATCGTACCGGTTCCGTCTTTCAATCCTTTAAAGGTAATCGTCGCAAGGGTCCCGCTTCCGGTTTTGTAGAAAACCGCCGTGTCCGGAAGTCCGTAGATTGATACTTTTCCGGATGCGATATTGCTGGAAACCACTGGAAAAAACGTTCCGTCGGTAATAGAGGTTGCTTCGAGAAGCGAGGAGTCATAAATGATGTATGCATCGGCCGAAACCACCTGGTCAGAACCTGCATCTACCATCACTTGTATCTGAAACGTGCTCCCAACTTCAACGCTGAACACCTGTTCGTCAAATTTGAAATATGCCGCATGGGAAGCTCCAAAAACTGCAGGAATCACAAAAAGGAAGGAAAACAATACAAATAATATCTGAACACTTTTTCTCATTATGTACTATTGTCGCTTAAATTTTTGCGAATTTCAAGCGCTTTTATAGTTTCGGAAGAGCGAAGATGCCTGTTTTGAACGACTTGAGAGGTGCGCAGCTAGGCGAGCACGCTCATGGAGATGAAAAACATGGCATCGAGCTCTTTTTTCAGTACAATTCAACCGTGATAGAAGTCGGAGTGATGAATTTGGATTTTGATTTCGGATCCACAATCTGAGACTTGGTTTTCCGGTATTCATCCACGAGCTCTATCGTCACGTTCCCTCCGTCCAGGGGTTGGAATGTGAGTTTTATGATGTTTGCTCCGGAAAAAACGATCGGCTTACTGCTGGATAATGATTTTGAACCGGTCAGGGAAATCATGTCGTCTTTTGCATATGGAAAAATCGTGAAATCTGTCACCTGGGACTCTGCACGAACGAATTTTAGATTCTTCTGCGGATACGTAAACGTCAAATCATACCCAACCACCTCAGACCCCTTGGAATCGACGGAGACAAACACCACTAGGGTATTTTGAGCAGATTGTCTCAATAACCCATCTTCTGTTTTTAATTGAACCGATGCCCCGTAGATTTTGGGCGTCGGAGTTGGAGTGAGGGTCGGAGGGATTACAGCGTCTGTACGAGATGTGGTTAATCCCCTGTTTACCACAATATACGCAGAGAGTATAACAATCAATGCGATGATAATTCCTCCGATCAACAAATAGTATTTTTTATTTCCCTCATAGAAATTATTCATAGGCATGGTTTATTCCTCATCATACTTAACTTCTAAGGATTTATACAGCAACGTATAATCCTGCGAGTCACAAATCCCGTCCATGTTGATATCGCATACGGTATCCTCCTTGTTCCCTAAGTTGTTGCGGATGTAAGAGACATCTTTGGAGTCAATGATCCCGTCCTGTCCCCCATCCGGCAGTGGCAGGTCACCGCTCAAAAGCGAAATGTTCGAAAAATCCAGCGTGTTGCCACCGGAGGACACAGTCACACCTGCACTATCGGCTCGACAACGATATGAACCGGTTACGCCCTGATCACTAGGAGTTGCATCGCAAATTTTTTTCTGTACGTGCCGGGGGCCTTTGACAAAAATCGTATACGTACTTGCCGATAAGTCGGGAAAATTTATGGACCCTGTCCAAATTCCGCCCCCTGACGTAAAGAAGTCTGCGCTTTTTACCACTGTCTGAGACAACCCCCCACCGGAGATAGTGAATCGAACCGGCATCGTGGTTCGACCCGAGGCAACTGCACCTGTGATTCCCTGGAATCGCAACGAAAGGTTCAAGGTGACTCCAGAAGAAGATACCGTAGGTGAAGGCGTACCACTAGTACCCTGTTCAACGCAAACTCCCTCGAAACAGGATTTATTATCTCCGCAGGAATACCCATCATTTCTCCTTATAATGGTACTGCAAATGTGACCCGTATAGGTTTTGTCATAACAAACCGAGTCTTTTCCTTCGGGTATCGGACAACTCGGAGTTCCGCAGGTCCCCCCAACACACGCTTGATCATCCGGACAATCACTACTTGTTTGCGTATCTGTGCAGGAACCGACAGGCGGCGACGTTGGAATCGGCGTAGCTGCAGTCGTAGGAACGGAGGTATTTGTCGGAATGGGAATCGTTCCTGACCCCGGTCCTGAAGTTGTACCTTCGATTACTACGGATTTTGT
>Ga0210057_1010835_pt1 | contig 10222 bp, 11 predicted proteins | sample CryGeyCG2114_010_2_FD_183968 | JGI IMG/M metagenome (GOLD analysis project Ga0210057, IMG submission 183968) | Groundwater microbial communities from aquifer - Crystal Geyser CG10_big_fil_rev_8/21/14_0.10 (SPAdes) (version 2) | ecosystem: Environmental > Aquatic > Deep subsurface > Groundwater ...
CATAATTTTCAAAGCATCTTTCTTCACAAAGGTATCTGCATCCATAGTTACAATTATGTCTCCCTTCGCCCTAAGAATCCCAAAATTCAATGCAGATCCTTTACCTCCATTTGGTTTGCTAAAAACCCTAACCCTCGAACTAATTGATTCAAATTTTTTTGCTAATTTATAGGTATTATCTTTGCTCCCATCATCAACTACTATAATCTCCAAATTCTCAGATGGATAATCTAAAGATAAGGCAGATTTTATAGTTCTTGCAATTCCCTTACGCTCATTGTAAGCAGGTATTATTATACTAACACTTTTATCTGTTTTAGGCTCGGGTTTAGGAATATTTTTATAATACAAAAAAATATTTATCACATAAAAAGAAGTAGCTATCAACCCTATATATGCCAAGATATACATCAAAGCAAAATAAAGATCCATCATTCCACCTTTCCGTCTTGCTTTTGTTCTTCATCCTGTTTTTCAGTTAACATCTCAGAGGCATCTGCCTTAACTGTCTGGAAATAATCATAAAATTCTTCGCTTAGGCTAAGCTCAGAAGTATGCCCCATTTTCTTCTTCTTTACTAGCCCCATTTCAACAAAACTCTTAACGTGGTCATACGCCTTATTCCCTCTAATTTTAATAATAACGCTCTGTTTAATTGGTTGTTTATATGCTATTATCGCTAAAGTCTCCTGTTCTGCACTTGTGAACTCTGCATTGCCTCCGGCAAGCTTGCTGACCATCACATGATATTCCTGAGAAACATCCATCTTCCACTTACCTTCTCTTTCCACAACATTAATCGCGAAATCTTTATATTTATCCGTCAAGTCTCCTAAAATTTTCCTCAAAATTATCGGATTAATATTTGTAAGACTAATCAATTCCTGCAAGGATAAAAATCTACCTGAGATAAAAAGAGCTGCTTCGACTTTTCGAGCATTTTCTATTTCATTCTCCTCATCAAGCTCTTCAATACTTTTACTAGAAAATTCCATGCCTAACAATAGACCAAGAGATTTTTAAAGGTTAAGGACTGAAGAAATTTAAATCAAATACAATAAATCTAAGATTCATAGATTACTATTCTTTCATTATCCCCTACAAATTCACCAAATAAGAATTCATCTTTCCCATCTTTATCGTGATCTGCTGAAGCAATTGACCCAGACAACCCTCCAATTGGGAGACCTCCTGTAAAGATGTTATGGCCAAATGATGAAAAATATCCTTTTTCTTTTGTTTTCTCAAAGGAATATAGGTAAGTTCCATACTGAATTGAGTTCAAATCATCAGATTCATCATTATTCAGGTCGGATATGACAACATCTCCCAATCCTCCAAAATTGTTGTTGCTCGGACCTCCCCTAATCAAATCCTCTCTCGTAAAAGAATTATCTCCATTCGCTTCAAAAATGTAGTATACATCATATCCCCATATGCCTCCTCCAGATGTAAGTGCTCCAATGATAAATTCTTTCTTTCCGTCATTATCAACATCTCCTAAACACTTAAGAAACTTAGGGACGGCAAATTGTCCACTTTTTTCTACCAAGGGAGTACGATAAACCTCTTGATAAGAGTTGTCTCCTGTGTTCTCAATGACCCTCAAATCTGGTTCCCCATAAAGCCCTCCTCCAGCAATGATAAATTCTTTCTTTCCGTCATTGTCTAAATCGTTACAGGTATCAAATGCGCCAATTTGCTCATTATATTGGTTGAAACGAAAGTTTTCTTCGTAAACTTCTTGATAAGAGTTGTCTCCTGTGTTCTCATAAATAGTAACAAAGTTATCCGACCCATGTAACGATCTCACAGAGATTACTTCTTTCTTTCCGTCATTGTCTAAATCGTCTATTGCCCCATCAAGAGCATAGTCCTGTCCTGAAGGATAAGAAATTTCCCATGAGAGTTGACTTGGATAAGAGGATTCAGAAGTAGATTCATAAATTTTATGGTAACTTATCATTTGACTTGGAATTACTCCTGTAATTAAAAGTTCCTTAAGGGAATCTCCATCTGAATCATCAATATCACTCAATTTTGCATAATAGCCTGCGGCTGATACGGGTACATCGAAAGAAGCGACTGGAGCAAAAATATTGTCTCCTTGGGCTTCGTAAAAATGGAATCTGGCTAAGTTCACGTTAACATTTTCCTTCAGGATAAACTCTCTGTTGTTATCGTTATCAAAATCAAAACCATCTGAAGAATAATCAGAATAAATAAATTGATTATTAGGAAAATCGGCTATCTTGGTAATTCCTGCCTCGGAGAGGTTGCCTAAAACCTCGAACTGATAGTAATTACTATTATTATCTTCTAGATACTTCTTGTTAATATCCTTAGCCTCAATATAAAATTCATAAGTTCCTGGACTGGGGCGGCCATTTATCTCGTTTATAAGAGGGCATGTATGAAGCGTACCCGGATATCTGGGCGGCGTGGACTCGCAATCATTAAACTCATCACTTGAGCCTGCTTCTCTCCAAAACAAATGAGACTCAGCATCAGAAAAAGTCTTCCAAAAAATAATCTTTCCGAAAAAGTTTCCAACCAAATAATCAGTAGATTCAATTTCGCCGATAAACGGCGGTCTTGCAGTAATAGAAGGGGGACCAAACCTTAGTTCCCCTGAGTTATCAAACCCTATAAACCCCGAAACCAAGAGCACAAAAAACAATAAACCCAAAACAATAGCTAAATAATGAACCCCTCCCTTCCCAAATTGAATCATAAGAAAAAATAAAAGTTTAAGGTATATAAATAATTGGATTATCCACTCAAAGCTATCAAAAAGCCTTCAATAATTGCCGCAATTACAAGCAAAGGCAGAACAATCACTAAAAAGACCTTCAGGCTCTTCCAAAGCCTTCTCTTGAATTCTTTACCTCTTTCTTTTCCAGAGAACCAGACTAACCCTAACTTTATTCCCAGCCCTACAGAAATAAATATAGCTGGAAGCTCAAAAACCCCATGCGGCGCAAGCCTCCAGATGGTAAACCATCCTTCTACAGCGACCGCTTTAGACATTACATATCCCAAAATAAGTCCATTCAGCAAAATACTTGCCACTGGAAAAATACCTAAAAAAGCACCAAGAATAATCGCAAGAAAGACCGAAATAAGATTATTTTGGAATATATAAGCAATCAACTCGGCAGTATTCAAGCCCGAAGTTTTATCAATCAATTCTTTTATAATTTTATCAAAAAAAACAGAAAAATAATCAGGAAACAAAAATCCTATTACCGACCCAAAGACAAAAATAAGAAAAGCCCACAAGACAAAATTAGAACTCTCTTTCAAATAGTTCCAGCTCTCTCTCCAGATAGTTTCTTTCTTTCCCATTTTTCCCGTCCTTTTTTTCAACTTCATCTAAGCGAACATCCTGTTAAGCATTTTTACTTTTCTCGCATACTTATGTCTTAAATAAAATCCATAGATTACTCCTACAACAAGTCCTCCGAAATGAGCAGTATTTCCAATCGGCCATCCTCCAACTGCAGAGATTGCCCATAATCCAAACATCATAAATATCATTGCAGCCCATAAGGGCATTGGAATAACAAAAAATACTAGCACCTTCAAGCGAGGAAGCAAAACAGCAAGCAATCCTCCAAGTCCAAATAATGCCCCAGAAGCGCCTACCGCTGCAGCATTAATTCCCCCGAACAAAGCTTCTCCTCCTTTGACATATAATCCAAGGTATGCAAAACCCACAAAAGACAAGCCTGCAACAATTCCAGCAATCATATAGAACCATAAAAATCTCTTTCTTCCAATTATCTTCTCAACTAAATTTCCAATAAAAAACATAGAAACCATGTTAACAAACAAGTGAGTAAATCCTCCATGCATAAACATACTTGTGATTAAAGTCCAAACATAACCTTGCACAAATAAGCTCGGAGTCAATGCAATATACTTGAATACATCTGCAACGCCAGATTCAATTCCCTTAGATGCAATAAATAAACTAACTAAAATAAAAAAGATTACATTTACATAAATCAATATATTGGTCAGACTTTGCCTAGCAAAAAATCCCTCCTTGGCCCGACGATTACCAAAATACCTAACCATTACTTGCCTCTCTTTTTAGTTTTCTTTGGAGTTTTCTTAATGCCCTTAGCCTTTTTTTTAGTTTTTAGAACCTTAACCTTTGTCTTAGGATTTAGCTTTTCTTCTTTTTTCTTAAGTTTAGCCTTTTCTTTTTCCCTTTCCTTTCTTCTAACTGCCCTCTCAATTTTTTTGTTTTTCTCTTCTTTCTTAATCTTCCTTACCAAAGCTTCATCGCTCTTCTTGGCTAATTTTTCAACTTCCTCATTTATAACAGCTAAGTCTTTCCTAAATTTTTCAAGTTCGGAACTTGCTTCATCAATAAACTTATCATTATCTTTGAGTTCCAGAACATCCCCACATTCTGCACATACAAAAAGAGCGTGCAAAGCATCCTCTTCATTATATTCTAAATCGCAATTTTTACAATAATAAAACCTCTCCTGTTTTCTTTTCTCAAGTTCCTTTTCCAAGGCCTCAATTTTATCTCCAAGTACCTTCTTTAAACTCTCAAAAGATTTTCCTGTTTCCAATGTCCAAAAATAAGTATACCATCCACCGTTTTTCTTATCTTTTTTCCTGACAAAACTAACCAACCCTTCATCCGAAAGTTTATACAAAATATTTCTAGTTTGATTTATTGTCAGCTTCAGTTTTTCAGCAATGGTAAACTCATTAACATTTTTTCTTCCAGATAGAAGCTCAACAATACCTACAACATCTGGGCCAATGGTAGACGCCACCGCATTTTTCAAAAGTGTAATCTGAACGTCAGAAACATCCGCTTGTTTACCAATTTTTCCAGGTTTTTTGTTTTTAGATTTAAATTTACGTTTAAACATCACCTTCATTAAAAAACAGCAAATAAAAACCTTTCGTCCGATATAATCGACATATATTTCAAACATAAGCGTCGTAACATATATAAACCAAAATACCTATTTAGCCATATAAACTAAATAGAAAAGGTGATAAAATGTTTTGGGACAAAAAAGAAAAAAAAGAATCTAATGAACTTCCAGATTTGCCTCCAGCTCCTACTTCGAGGCCACAATTGCCTCCAATCAGGGTAGATAATATGAATAAGAGTCCAAGGCTATCTGAACTACCTGCTATGAATACCCATATGGAAAGTTCGGAAAACTTTACACCAAGAACAAAACTTCCTGAGCTTCCAAAATTTAGAGAAATGGAAAATGAAAGAATTGTAGAAAATGGAATGGAAGAAGAGTTCGAAGTAATTCATCCGCAAATACCTACGCCAAGAGTTCAAGAGTTTCGTGAACAACGTGAAATCCATGAGTCCCACGAAGCTGGACCGATCTTTGTTAAACTAGAAAAATTCAAATCAGCGAAAAATTCAATTATGAAAGTTCAGGAAAAACTTAAAGAAATGGACGAGCTCCTTAAAGTCATAAGAGAGATAAGAACTAAAGAAGAATCTGAATTAGATTTCTGGGAAAAAGAGACAGATGCTCTCAAATCAAGACTAGATTTGATAGCTAGAGAATTATTTGAGAAGGTAGAATGATGGAATATGTAAAACTGTCCCATTCCGAAGAAATATTTGGACAGAAAAACCTCTTGAGTTCACAAATAGACTGCCTAAATCTAGTAAAAAAGTTTGGAGAATATAATAAAATAAGACAGCAAGAAACTGCAGCAAAAATCCTTCTTAAAAGAAAAGTAGCAGAAGCCTTAGATGAACTAAAAATTCTGGAAAAACTAATGCCTAAAGTAAAAAATGAATCAAATGAAAACAATGAAATTGACAAACCTGCACAAAAGAAAAGACAAAGCTTAGAGCTAGAAATTGAAGAGATTCGCAGAAAAATTGAAAGATTACAATAGCAATAAATCTAAAAATCCCCAAGTCTAAAACATCTAATGATAACAAGAGAAGAACTAATAAAAGAGTATATAGAATTTTTTAGAAAAAACAAACATAAACAAATTCCATCTTCCTCTCTAATCCCTATCAACGACCCCACTGTTCTATTCACAACAGCAGGTATGCATCCATTAGTTCCTTATCTCACTGGACAAAAACATCCCTTTGGAAAACGCCTTGTAAGTGTTCAAAAATGTGTTCGTACTGGAGACATAGATTCTGTAGGTGATAAAGTTCATCATACCTTCTTTGAAATGCTTGGCAACTGGTCTCTCGGAGATTATTGGAAAAAAGAAGCAATCCAGTTTTCATTCGATTTCCTAACAAAGGAATTAAAAATACCCCTAGAAAAATTAGCAATCACTTGCTTCAAAGGAAATGAAGACGCCCCAAAAGACGAAGAGTCCGAAAAAATCTGGCGTTCTCTTGAAATATCAAAAGACAGAATTGCATTTCTTGGAAAGGAAGATAACTGGTGGGGCCCTGCAGGCAAGACAGGCCCATGTGGCCCAGATACAGAAATATTTTATTACACGGGAAAAACAGTTCCAAAAAAGTTCGACCCCAAAGACAAAGATTGGGTAGAAATTTGGAACGACGTTTTTATGCAGTATGAAAAAACAAAAGAAAATAAATACATCCCACTAAAACAAAAAAACGTAGATACTGGAATGGGCGTTGAAAGAACACTTGCAGTATTAAATCAATTAGAAGATAATTATCAAACCCCTATATTCCATCCAATAATAAAAGAAATAGAAATTCTATCCAAAAAGAAATATGAGGGCCACTACAAAAAAGATATGAGGATAATCGCAGACCACATAAGAGCAACTACACTAGTCCTTGGAGATGACCATTTAGTAAAGCCTTCAAATACCGAGCAGGGTTATGTTATAAGACGATTAATAAGAAGGGCCGTAAGGTACGGAAATAGGTTAGAAATAAAAAACAATTTCGCTACAAAAATAGCCCTTATAGTGATTGAAACCTATGAAAATTATTATCCAGAACTTAAAAAGAATAAGAATTTCATATTAACTCAGTTAGATGAAGAAGAAAACAAATTCAGAAAGACCTTAGAATCAGGAATAAAAGAATTTGAAAAGATATCTAAAAGCAAAAAAATAATTTCAGGAAAAGAAGCTTTTCTTTTATATCAATCCTATGGTTTTCCTATTGAACTAACGGAAGAATTAGCTTCTGAAAAGAAAATAAAGTTAAACATGGATGAATATGATAAAGAATTCGAAAAGCACCAACACCTTTCGAGAACCCAGTCTGCAGGAATGTTCAAATCTGGTCTATCAGACAATTCAGAACAAACAACTAAACTACACACAGCAACCCATTTACTAAATGAGGCACTTAGAAAAGTCCTTGGAAAAGAAGTAAAACAGCGTGGTTCCAACATTACACCAGAAAGATTAAGATTCGACTTTAACTTTCCAAGAAAATTAACTGAAAAAGAAATCAAAGAAGTAGAAGATTTAGTAAATAAAAAAATAAAACAAGGATTAAAAGTAGAAAGAACAGAAGGAAATCTCCAATCTGCTTTAAAATCTGGAGCGCAGGCAGAATTCGGACACAAATATCCAGACAAAGTTTCAGTTTACACAATTCTAGATAAAAAAGAAAAATCAGGCTTCTTCTCAAAAGAAATCTGCACAGGCCCCCATGTAAAGAACACAAAAGAGATTGGACATTTCAAGATAATAAAAGAAGAATCATCAGCCGCGGGAATAAGAAGAATTAAGGCTATTGTAGAAGATTAGCCTCTTACAGAATTCGCTTCTAATTCCTTTTTGAAATCATCCTTGGCAGAAGCAAACTTAACCAAAACTTGAAGTTCCCTAAGGTCAGAATATCTAAGAGGGATGCTCCTATTTTCACTCCTTAGAAAATAAAAATCACGACTTCCTTTATTAGACAATCCGATTATGCCCTGCATACCGTATCCCTTTCTTTCAATCGCATCTCCAACTATAACTTCTGTACCTTCAAGTCCAGAAAAAATTTTTCTTCTTTCATCGACATCCATAGGTAGATGTATTTCTTTCCAATATTTCATGAATCCTCGCGGATTACATTTCTAAGAACAGTTTATAAAACTACCTATTAGGCAGGCTTTGTTTAATAAGTAGGGGTTGTTTAAATAATCCCTCCTTCCTAAGATATCTTCTAAAAATGAAGAAAGGAATCTTAGAAGGTATTATAGACCTTAATCGCTTTATTCAATTGAAATTCACAGTTGCCCCAATCAATATATTTACAAATATCCCTTGGATCAATAAATTTTCTTTCTAAAATTTCCCCGATTGCAGGGTCTTCGGTTTGATTATTAATTTTATCTACAAAAGCTGTATATCTTAATAAATAATGAATCTTTGATCCATCCCTTGGTATGACTTTTATGTAACCAACTCTTTTGATATTTTTTATTTTTAAATCTGCTTCTTCTTGTACTTCCCTTTTCAGAGTATCTTCAAAGGATTTATCTTCTTTTTCGGGTGTCCCTCCCGGAATTCCCCACATACCATTATATTTAATCAAACAAACTTTCCCTTCTTTATCAAATATAAATGCATAAACTTGTGTTACATTATCCAAATTTTCAAAGTTTGTGTTATCATGCCATTCATTATCTGAAATCCTTCCCTTAAAATCTACTCTAAATTTCATATTAATAAATAACTTTTTAGCCTTAAAAGGTTTTCTTTTATAATTAAATAAATTTATAATGTTATATTTATTATTAAAAAAATGAGATATGTGAGAAATTTAAATTCGATTAATAAAAATGATGTTGAAATAGCGGGTGGAAAGGGCGCTTCATTAGGAGAGCTAATTAACTCTAATATAGAAGTACCTGGAGGATTTGTTATACTCTCAAATGCATTTGAAGAATTTATTAAAGAAACCGATACAACAATAGAAATTGACTCAGAATTGGATTCTATAAATCTAAAAGATATTAATAGCATAAATAGGGCTTCAGAAAGGATAAATTTTGCAATTGTTTCTAAGGATATCCCTAAAAAGATTAAAGATGAAATAATAAAATCTTATAATCAATTAAAATCAAAATATGTTGCTGTTAGGAGTTCAGCGACTTCAGAAGATGGCGCTAATTCAGCATGGGCAGGACAATTAGATACTTATCTTAATACTTCAAAAGAAAACCTAATAATGAATATTAAAAGATGTTGGGCCTCTCTGTTCACTCCAAGAGCATTAATATATCGTCTTGAAAAAAAATTAAAAAAAGAAAAAATATCTGTGGCTGTAGTTATTCAAAAAATGATAGATAGCAGTGAATCTGGAGTTGCATTTTCTGTCCACCCAATTACAAAAGACAAAAACCAATTAGTAATTGAGGCATGTTTTGGGTTAGGAGATGCTATAGTTTCTGGAGAGATCATCCCCGATAGTTATGTTTTAAATAAGAGTGACTGGAGAATTTTAGATATAAATATCAACAATAAAGTAAAAGGATTGTTTAAGGAAAAGAATGGTGAAAATAAATGGAAACAATTAAAGAAAAAGGGGGGAAATCAGGTTTTGACAAAAAAAGAAATTGTAGTATTGGGCAAATTAGTAAAAATGATTGAAGAGCATTATAAATTCCCGGTAGATATTGAATGGGCAAAAAGGAAGGATAAATTTTATATTCTTCAAAGTAGACCAATTACGACTTTATTGGATTAACTTTTTAAATCTGTTTGTGTTATCCTTGTTATGAAATTAGAGATATTTAAAGCAGGAAAAATATTTAACCCAATTAAGGGAACAAAAAACAAACCAGTACTCCAACATAAAAAGATAAAGGTGACAGTTCCCGCAAGATTAAATACAATGTGTTTTGATTTAAAAACACTAACTAAGCCTAAAAAGAAATTTATTTATAATGCTGGGGAACTTGCTTTCTCAGTAAATGTAAATACTTATGCAAAATTAATAATTACAAAAAATGATAATGGTTCTGTTTTGCTTTCTAAAAACACAAAAAGAAAATCGATAGTTAAACATGCAGCATTAATGATGAAAAATGCTCTTAAAATAAATGATTTGTTTTTAATTGAAGCAAACAATGTATATGACTATCCTCACGCTGGTCTTGGATCTTCATCTTCATTAATTAGTGCAGTTTGTATAGCCATCAATGAGGCCTATGGTAAACCATTAAGCCCAAGACAATTAACACTATTTATTGCTCAAAATCATGGAGAAGAAATTGAATCAGATGATGAAAGATTAATTCATGTCCAGTGT
>Ga0210057_1010836_pt1 | contig 10222 bp, 7 predicted proteins | sample CryGeyCG2114_010_2_FD_183968 | JGI IMG/M metagenome (GOLD analysis project Ga0210057, IMG submission 183968) | Groundwater microbial communities from aquifer - Crystal Geyser CG10_big_fil_rev_8/21/14_0.10 (SPAdes) (version 2) | ecosystem: Environmental > Aquatic > Deep subsurface > Groundwater ...
CAAACACCACCCACAACCAAAGCGTCGCCACCCCTTGATCTGCCAGATAACCACCAGGCGTAAAATCAGGGGTGCCCACCAATCCATGCAAGATCACCGCTCCCAGCAGCAATACACTGCCACTAATATCGATCCAAACACCTTTAACGCCACCAACAAACGCTGGCTGGCCGGTGAAGTTATGGCATGGGCTAACGCGCAAAAAGTCAGTTAATCTAGCCGCATGGCCACATCGGCCATATCCGACTCATAATATACTTTTTGCAAAATTCGCAAATCGCGGTGACCGGAGATTTTTGCCAACGTCATCACATCCACTTTTTTAGCCAATCGAGTACACGCCTCGCGCCTGAAGTCGTGAAAATGCAAATCATCAATCGTGCATCTTGATCTGCATTTTCGGAATAAAGCATCAAGCCTTCGCCCAGTCAGGCCAAAGCAAAGCCGTCGACAATCTTTAACCTGCTTTAACCCCTCAAGCACCTTGATTGCCGTCGTCGACAATGGCACCACTCTACTCGAGCCATTCTTAGTCTTGGGCAGAAAAACCGTGCGCTTATCAAGGTTAACGTTATCCCAAGTCATCGCGCATATTTCACCCGCACGCATAGCAGTCTCGATGCTAAACACCATTGCCGCACCGACACGATTAATTTTTAATTCTGGCACGTCATCAATATCATAATCAGTCGATAACAACAGCTGATTAATTTCATTATTAGCGGGGCGTCTCGTTCTTGAATCAGGTTCAGCCGGCCTTTTAACCTTGCTCATTGGATTATCTTTGAGCCAACCCCACTCACGCGCACAGCTATTGCACACGGCTGAAAAAATCACCCACTCTCTTAAAACCGTGCCAGCGGACACTTGCTGCAAACGCCTATCGCGCCAATCTGCAAAATGCTTAGGCTGCAAATCGTCAAGGGGCACAAAACAAAGCGGATCAGCGGCATCATTGCTCTCGCCGATCCATCTCTTAATGCGGCGCTGCTCAAACTCAAACCCTCGGTGCTGGACACTCACTTGCTCAAGATAGCGACGTAATGCATCGCCAAATGGTCTATCTGGAATGTCACGAGAATGCGACTCATCGATTTCATTCTCGATATTCATCGCCCACGCTTGCTCTTCACGCTTAGTCTTAAAACCGGTTTTACTTTTGTTTACGCCCTTATATCTAATCTGGGCGCGCCAACTATTTCGATGCTTATAAAAAGATGCCATTTATTTAAAGTTCGTGTGCAAAAGTGTGTGCAGTTTGTGTGCAGTTTGTGTGCAGTTTGTGTGCAGTTTGTGTGCAGTTTGTGTGCAAACTTTAGCAGTAACTAACATAAATAAGCAAGTGTTTAAAAAAATCAAGGTATGCGGAAGGATGGTGAAAGCCGCTATAGGACTGGTTTTGAAGCGAATGAATAGAATTTAAAAAGATATGAAAAAAAGTAAATGGTGCCCAGGGCCGGAATCGAACCGGCACGGTATTGCTACCGAGGGATTTTAAGTCCCTTGCGTCTACCTATTTCGCCACCTGGGCAAGGTGTTCTGATAAGAATCAGAGTCTGTTTGATATTACGTTATAAAACCATAATGGAGGCGGAACCCGGAGTCGAACCGAGGTCCACGGATTTGCAATCCGCTGCATAGCCACTCTGCCATTCCGCCTTATGGAGCGGGAAACGAGGATCGAACTCGCGACCCCAACCTTGGCAAGGTTGTGCTCTACCGCTGAGCTATTCCCGCATAACATAATGAGGCCGTATTATAGGGTGTAGCAGAAAAAATACAAGTTTTTTGTGACATATTTAATGTCTTTTTGCTGCAATTTTTGCGAATCAATCTGTATGGGAAGTTAAGATTATGATTCTATGAATCTTTCGCTAAAAGGTGCAGATTGCGTTGGTTTACTTTTTTTGCAATGAAATCGTTTCTAGTAAAACGGGATAGGCGGCTTTTGCATATTGAACCCATGTAATGACGGTTAATATCGCTGCGAAATAGAGCATTGGAAACCCTAAAACCCCCCAGTTCACTCCCCATAATTCACCACCATAAAGTAACCATGTTAATGCCGCCAGTTGGGACGCCGTTTTAACTTTGCCGAGTTTGGAAACGGCTACCACGTCTCTGGCGTTGTTTTCTGCCATCCATTCACGTAATGCAGAAATGCTTATTTCCCGCATCATAATGACAATGGCGGATAAGGTTATCCATAGATTTTGATATTCCACCGCGACCACGACGACAGCCGCAGCGACGATCAGTTTGTCGGCTACGGGGTCTAAAAAAGCGCCCAGCTTACTGCTGACATTTAATTTTCGCGCTAAATAGCCATCAAACCAGTCGGTGATGGCGGCGATCATAAATGCCAGGCCTGCCCAAAAACGTGCGTCTTCAATGGGCGCGTAATAGCATATTAGAAATACGGGGATGAGTAGAACCCGTGACCAGGTCATTAACATAGGAAGTGATTGTAACGTCATAAATTTATCTTTTTTGGTTGTCAGGGGCAACATTCGAATTCAGTGCAAAATATTACCATAGTGCTTGCAATGATGGGGTTAAAGTTCGCCATGAAAGAAGTCATAAATGGCTTGCGCTATTTTTAAACTGATTCCAGGCACTTTTTGCAATTCTGAAACGGCTGCATTTTTAACATCTGCCAAGCCTCCAAAATGGGTTAATAGTTTTTGGCGCGTCTTTGAACCCACCCCGGGAATATCTTCCATACGTGAGTGTGTTTGTGCTTTTTGGCGACGGCTTCGATGGCTGGTAATGGCAAATCGGTGGGCTTCATCGCGAATATGATTGATTAAATGCAACGCAATATCATCTGCTTCTAAATCAATCCCCTCATCATTTGTCGGCGTATATAAAATCTCCAGGCCTGCCTTGCGCCCTTCTCCCTTGGCAACCGAAACCAAAGGCAGGTAATCCAAATCCAACTGTTTTAGAACATCTATCGCTTGATTTAACTGCCCTTTACCGCCATCTATCACGATGAGATCCGGCAAGGCATCGCCCTCTTTTTTCAGGCGCTGATAGCGGCGTGTCAGCACTTGATGCATGGCGGCATAATCATCCCCGGGTTGTATCCCTTCGATATTAAACTTTCGGTAGGCGTTACTATCGGGGATGCCGTCTTTAAAAACCACACAACTTCCAACCGTTTGGCTGCCTTGGGTATGGCTAATATCAAAACATTCCATCCAATTCGGCGGTGATGCCATTGAGAGAACGTCCTGTAATGCTAAAACCCTTTGCGCTTGAGAGGCTTTTTGGGTTAATTGTTGCTTGAGTCCGGAATTGGCATTGGTCATAGCCAATCTCATCAGTCCCTTATCCGTTTGAGAGGCCGCTTGTCGTAGCTGCACTTTTTGCTGTTTTTTCTCACTTAACCAATTTTGAAGAGCGGTATGATCGGAAACTTCAGCACAAATGAGCACGCGATTGGGTATCGGGAAATCGGTATAGTGTTGGCTGATAAAGGCTGTTAAAATTTCATCTAGTGTCGATTCGGTAATCTGTTTTGGAAACTCATTTTGACTGCCCCACAGATTTCCACCCCGGTACATCATTAAAGACACACACACCATATTGGCTTCTTCCGATACCGCAATCACATCCAAATCTTTATTCCCCGGCTGATTGATTAAATGTTGGCTCTGAATGGCTCTGAGCGCCGAAATCTTATCTCGATACGCCGCTGCCTTTTCAAAGGCCATATCTTCAGCTGCTTTTTGCATTTTTTTGCCCAAGGATTCGATAACCTCAAAACTCTTTCCTTCTAAAAATGCCAGCGTATGACGAACCTCTTCTGCATAATCTTCATCTGTTACAAATCCCGGCACGCAGGGTCCGGAACAGCGTTTGATTTGATATTGTAAACAAGGGCGAGAACGATGATTAAAAACACTCTCGGCACACTGGCGAACCGCAAAGATTTTTTGCAACGCATGTAACGTTTGGTGAACCGCTGAGGCATTCGGAAAGGGACCAAAATAGCGCCCGACTCGTCGTTTTGCGCCGCGATGATAACTTAAAGATGGGTATTTTTTACCTGTAGAAACAAAGATATACGGGTAGGACTTATCATCCCGAAAGAGGATATTATATTTTGGTTTGTAACGTTTGATTAAAGTGTTTTCTAAGATTAGGGCTTCGGATTCAGTATCGGTTACCGTCACGTCAATACGGGCAATCTGAGCAACTAAGGCCTCGGTTTTGATTTCAGCATGACGTTTTTTAAAATAGCTCGAAACCCGACGCTTTAAGTTTTTAGCCTTACCAACATAAATAATCTGCCCCTCAGAATCTAACATCCGATAGACCCCAGGTCGCTCGGTTAAATGTTTTAAAAAAGCATCTATATCAAATTGGTTTGTCGTTTGGTCGGACATATAAGGTAAAATAAATCTCTTTTTAAAGACTGAATACTGTTGCCTTTGTGATCACGTCATCGTGCCAACAAAACAAAGTGCTCAGTTATTATAATCGTTTGTCAATGGAGAATCAGGTGAGAGATCAAAATGACGGCTTAGACCGCCTTGCAGGCGCAGCTGAAACCTTTATTAAACAAGAACGTTGGAGCCGACGTTGGTCAAATTTATTAAAACTGGCAGTTATTGTTTATCTGGTGGGTTCGATTGCGATATTTACCGGACAGTTTGTCGATGATGCACCGACCAGCTCAACCAAACATGTGGCAATTGTCAATTTGCAAGGCACCATTATGCCGGGGAGTCAAACCAGTGCTGACACTATTAATCCCTTACTGCAAAAAGCTTTTAAAAACCCGGACTCTGAAGCCGTTATTATTAAGGCCAACTCTCCCGGTGGCAGCCCCGTACAATCGGCTTTAATCAATGATGAAATCACCCGTCTAAAACAACGCTATAACAAACCTGTATATGTAGTGGTTCAAGATATGTGCGCATCAGGCTGTTATTACATTGCAGTCGCAGCGGATCAAATCTATGCCAATAAAGGTTCCATTATTGGTTCCATCGGGGTTCGCATGGATGTGTTAGGGTTTACGGGACTAATGGAAAAACTCGGTATTGAAAACCGCTCTATGCATGCAGGCGATCATAAAACTTTTATAAACCCGCTCGGGCCGAAAGATGAAGCCGGCCGAAAATTCTTTAAAGAACGTGTTTTGGAGAAAACCCATCAACAGTTTATCGAAACCGTCAGACAAGGCCGAGGCGAAAGACTGATTGAAACCGAAGACACTTACACCGGCTTGGTTTGGCTGGGAGATGAAGCCACTGAAATAGGACTCATAGATGGGCTAGGCGATATTGGCTATGTCAAAAGAGACATTCTAAAACAAACCAACACCCGGGTTTATGAAGCCGAAAAGAGTCTGCTCGAACAATTTATGGGCGACTTTGCTGCTCAAACAGCGACACAGCTAGGCCTTTATTTGAATTCACTAAAATAAACTCAGACAACCCTGAAAAAATGGATTGAGGAACTTGGCCGATTGAGGTGGCGTTAAACAACTTACCCCCCTCAAAACGGCCAGGCCTGGTGGTTTTAGCTCACTTTAGGCAACGGCCACACCAATTTCTGATAACGTCTTAGGGGACTCTACTTGATAGTCAGGCAGTTGATCAAACTGTAAATAACGATACACTTCACCGGACAGGGTATCTAACATATTCACGGCGTCTAAATATTCTGCCAATGTCGGAATTCGACCCAGAACGGAGCAGACGGCGGCTAATTCCGCAGACCCTAAATACACATTGGCACCATTCCCCAATCGATTCGGGAAGTTACGGGTTGAGGTTGAAAAGACCGTTGCCCCATCTGCAACACGCGCCTGATTTCCCATACATAACGAACAGCCGGGCATTTCAGTGCGCGCGCCAACTTTACCAAAGATGCTGTAATAGCCTTCTTCGATTAACTGATGTTCATCCATTTTGGTAGGCGGGGCAATCCATAAACGCGTTGGCACATTACCCATTTGTTCTAACACTTTTCCGGCAGCGCGGTAATGGCCAATATTGGTCATACAAGATCCAATGAATACCTCATCAATATGGGTGTTTTCCACCTCAGACAAAAGCTTCACATCATCCGGATCATTTGGGCAAGCAACAATCGGTTCCTTAATGGTATTTAAGTCAATCTCAATCACTGCTGCGTAATCTGCATCGGCATCTGCTGCTAACAAAGATGGATTATCAATCCATGCCTGCATTTCATCCCGACGACGTAATAAGGTTTTGGCGGATTCATAGCCATTTTCGACCATCCAATTAATCAAGGCGATATTGGATTGTAAATATTCAATAATGGGTGCTTTATCTAATTTAACCACACAACCATTTGCAGATCTTTCCGCTGAAGCATCAGATAACTCAAAGGCCTGTTCAGCTTTCAAATGTTCTAACCCTTCTATCTCTAAAACTCGACCACTGAAGATATTTTTCTTACCTTTCTTCTCAACGGTCAACAACCCTTCTTGAATGGCTTGATAAGGAATGGCATTCACCAAGTCCCTTAAAGTAATCCCGGGTTGCATTTCCCCTTTAAAACGCACCAATACCGATTCTGGCATATTTAACGGCATCACCCCTAAAGTCGCGGCAAAAGCGACCAGGCCTGACCCGGCGGGGAAGGAAATCCCAATTGGAAAGCGGGTATGTGAATCTCCCCCTGTCCCGACGGTATCGGGTAACAGCAAACGATTTAACCATGAATGAATAACCCCATCGCCCGGGCGTAATGCCACCCCGCCTCGTTGTGTCATAAAATCCGGTAACGAATGTTGCAACTTAATATCGACTGGTTTTGGATAGGCTGCGGTATGACAAAATGACTGCATCACCAAGTCTGCCGAAAACCCTAAACAGGCTAATTCCTTCATTTCATCCCGCGTCATGGCTCCAGTGGTGTCTTGCGACCCCACGGTTGTCATGCGTGGTTCACAATACATGCCTGGACGCACCCCCGCGATGCCACAAGCTTGGCCGACCATTTTTTGCGCTAAGGTGTAACCATGATCTGCCTGAGACTTATCGGTTGGACGAATAAAGACCTCTGAAGGCGCTAATCCTAAGGCTTGACGGGCTTTATCGGTTAAACCGCGACCGATAATTAAAGGCACGCGCCCGCCTGCACGAACTTCATCTGGCAGCGTTTCAGGTGCCAGCGTAAAGGTCGAAAGGGTTTCACCTGCTGCATTGGTAATTTTTCCATCATAAGGGTGAATGGTAATCACATCACCGGTATTCAGCTGTTCAACATCACATTCAATTGGCAATGCCCCCGAATCTTCGGCGGTATTAAAAAAGATCGGCGCAATCTTGCCGCCTAATACGATTCCACCTTGACGCTTATTGGGAACATAGGGAATATCATTGCCAAAAAACCACATCACTGAGTTCATGGCTGATTTACGAGAAGAACCGGTGCCAACCACATCCCCCACATAAGCAACAGGATGCCCCTTGGCTTCTAGTCTCGCAACCACTTCATCAATGTCTTCCATACGCGATTTCAACATTTCTTTCGCGTGCAATGGCATATCCGGACGAGACCAAGCGGCAGTGGCCGGAGACAAATCATCGGTGTTGGTTTCCCCTTCAACTTTAAAGACCGAAACCGTCATTTGCTCAGGCATTTTGGGCTTGGCCAAAAACCACTCTGCTTCAGCCCAAGATTTCAGAACTTGCAGCGCATAATCGTTGGTTTTAGATTTTTCAACAACGTCGTGATATGCCTCATAGACTAATAAGGTTTTCGATAGTGCTATGACGGCTTCTTGAGCGACATCGATATTTTGACTATCCAGTAACTGAATTAATGGCTGGACGTTGTAACCCCCTAACATTGTCCCCAGTAAAAACGTGGCTCTCACCGGAGAAATCAATTCAACACTGACCTTTTCGGCAGCGACATCGGCTAAAAAGCTGGCCTTGACATAAGAAGCTTCGTCCACGCCGGGGGGAACACGGTTTTCAAACAAATCAAGCACAAAATCAGCCTCGCCGGCAGGCGGGGTTTTAATCAATTCCACCAATTTCGCAGTTTGTTTTGCATCCATGGGTAATGGCGGAATGCCCTCTGCTTCACGTTCAGCAACCTGTTGGCGATAAGCTTCTAACATCGTTTTTATATCCTCTTTTAAAAAAACATTTGAAGCTATTTTACCACAGTCAATCGTTATTGCCGAAAGACAAAACATCCTCCCCCCCCCCAGCATCACAACATCAGCTTATGCAAAGAAACCTTACGACGATTACGGTACAATAACTTTTACCCTATCGAACATTTCCGCACCCATTTTCACGATATGGATCAGCAAAAGGCACTCTGCTATGAACACACTTAAGCAATTCTTCATTGGTAATCTCTACACAGATGACAATAATGCGTTACTGTCGTTATTTGCCCCCCTTATCGCATCCACGACTGAGAAATGTGCAGATCATTTTTATAAAATTTTGCTTTCAGACCCAAACAGCCAACCGTATATTTCGAATCAATTAGTTGAAGACAAACTCAAAGCCGAATTACAGAAATGGATTTATCAAACCCTGACGCCTAAAACCACCCCAGCAGCACGATTAGAGATAGAACAAACACAACGTCATGTCGGAGCGGTTCATACACGAGTTGACGTTCCTATGGCGCTGGTAAATTGCGCAATGAACATGATCAAACAAGTACTTTATCAAGCGTTAAGTGCCACGACTGAGTATACAGACAGTGAAAAATTAAGATATATTCCGCTAATGGATCAGCTTTTGGATGCCAGTTTAAGTTTAATTAATGAATCCTATGTAGAAGGGCATTTAGAAAATGAACGTACGGCACAAGAATTTAGAAGCCGTTCTACAGCCCATGAGTTAGCCATTGAAATTGAACGTATCAAAGGCGATTTTTACAATTGGTTAACCCAGTTAATGGGGGCACTGTTATTTGAACACCGCACCACGACCCTTCTCAATATTTATCAACAAGATTTTGCGCTTTGGATTCGACATAAATTAAATTTTGTCTGCACCGAAACGCATAGCTCTCAACAAATCAGAGCCAATATCGCCACCATACAAACTCAACTCGATTTAATCAAAGACAGCTCTATTGAACAACGAAATGAATTACTTAAAAATATCAGCGACCTTACCAAAGAATCAGGTTGGATGTTGTCACAAATTGCCGATGCCAACATAGAAACTTCAACGCGTGAAGACCCATTAACCTCATTGATTGAACGCCGCTTTATTAACCCGATTTTGCAAAATGAAGTACACATGGCGATGCAAACTGAAGAACCTTTCAGTTTAATGATGATTGATATTGATGATTTTAAAAACATTAATGACTTACATGGACATCAAGCAGGAGACGAGGTTTTATCCACAATAGGGCGTGTGTTAAGAAATTCCCTACGCGTTACCGACTATGCCTTTCGTTATGGCGGAGAAGAGTTTCTGATTTTATTACCCGAAACACCCTTAAATAATGCTTTGTTAGCTGCTCAAAAAATTCTTAAGAAAATTCAAAACACCAAAGTAACCATAAAAAGCGGCCGGCAATTACAAGTCACTGTGTCCATCGGCCTTTCAGAATTTGACGGCCACCCTGACTATGATAAAACCATTGGTTTAGCAGATGAAAAACTCTATGAAGCCAAATATAAGGGTAAAAATGGTTATGCGTATTAAGATTTTAAGATTTCCGGTTAGGCTCAGTCAGTTTCAAATAGATCAATGCCGTCATTAAGGCATCATTAAACGCATCATGTTGGCCAAAATTGGGAATGGCCAAATCTTCTAAAATGGCTTGAAACGACAAATCGATGGACGGATGCATCATGGTTTTTGATTGTTGTGCCCATTTTTGATCATAATAGCGTTCAGAAATCTCGATGGTTGGATTGGGCAATTGAATCCCCAACCAAGGCTGAATAATCCGATTAACCATGGCGATATCAAATTCTAAATAGTACCCCACCAATGGTCGCCCACCAATAAATTGCAAAAATTGAGAGATGGCTTCTTGTGGAGATAGCCCCATTTGGGTATCCAGATTGCGAATCATGTGTACTTTAATGCTGCCTTCAGGAATCGCTTGATCTTGGGCAAACGTTAAGTTTAACGCTTGGCTGGTCAAAATACACTGCCCGCGAATTTTAACGGCGCTGAGCGAAACCAAACGGTCTTTCTTAGGATTTAATCCGGTGGTTTCACAGTCGAAACACACC
>Ga0210057_1010837_pt1 | contig 10222 bp, 12 predicted proteins | sample CryGeyCG2114_010_2_FD_183968 | JGI IMG/M metagenome (GOLD analysis project Ga0210057, IMG submission 183968) | Groundwater microbial communities from aquifer - Crystal Geyser CG10_big_fil_rev_8/21/14_0.10 (SPAdes) (version 2) | ecosystem: Environmental > Aquatic > Deep subsurface > Groundwater ...
AACCGGTCACACCAAGGTTCTTTTATCTTTACCTAAAACAATGAAAAGGTGGCTCAAAGTAGCAGATTTGATGATGGCAAAACATCGATTTTTGATGAGACGAATAAGGGGAAAATATATTAAGGATAAATGTGATAAATTTCTAAAAGAGACTGCCGAAAATATCGCTAGAGTTGATCTCCTTTTAAAAAATCAGAAAACTACTGAATTTGTTCCCGTAACCATTCCTGAGCCGGTAAGCATTTTGGAGGTGGAATCATTAACAAAAGATTTGCAAAGTTTGGGAGTTAAAGTAAAAAGCCTCATTGTTAACCGAAGTGTAATGGTCGAAGAAAAATGTCCTTTGTGCACTTTGAAAATGAAAGAAAAAGAAAAATATTTGAAAATGGTTGAGGAGAAATTTAAGGATTACCAGATTTGCAAGATGCCTCTTTTTCCTAGTGAAATCAGGGGCCAAAATTCTCTGAATGAATACGCTCGGATTTTATTTGGAGAAGAGGAATTTAAGAGTGTTCTTCCGAGGGTGTTAGAAAAATTTCCAGAAATTCCTCAAGGTAGAATGGCGGAATTTTTAGAAAAAGATTTAAATTTTGTTATCTGCGGAGGAAAAGGTGGAGTAGGCAAAACCTCGATAGCGGCCGCCACTGCCATGGCTTTTGCCGAAAGATATAAAGATAAAAAAATTCTAGTCACCACTACTGATCCGGCTCATGCTCTTTCCAATATTTTTGATCAAGATATTCCTTTAGACACAAACCCGGTTTCTATCCCCTATGGGGCAGGTAATCTTTTTGCCTTAGAAATAGACGCTCTCAAAAAACTTCAAGATTTTAAAGAAGAATATAAGAAAGACATTGAGGAACTATTTGAGAAGTTTACCGGGTCGGGAATAGATGTAGTTTATGACACACAGGTTCTAAAAGAATTGCTGGATCTTTCTCCGCCAGGATTGGAAGAATTGATGGCTTTAGGAGAAATTATGGATTTAATAAAAGAAAATAAATACGACATCTATGTTTTAGATTCAGCCGCTTCCGGCCATTTGCTTCGGTTTTTAGAACTGCCGAATTTAGCTAGGGATTGGTTAAAAAGCATTTTTAAAATCCTTCGTAAATATCAAGGATTTAAATTAGAGTCAATTGCTCAAAAAATGGTAGATTTGTCCAAAGATGTCAGAAAAATTCAGGAGATTTTATTTGGTTCTTCAAAAACTGAATTTATCATGATTACTATTGCAGAAGAAATGGGAATAAGAGAAATGGGAGACTTGGCCCTCTCCTTGGAAAAACTCAATGTCAATTGCAATTATATTATGGCTAATTTTATAAATCCGGTTTCCGAGTGTAATTTCTGCTTAGCTAAAAGAAAAGATCAAGAAAAATATCTGGAAGTAATTAAAAAACAATATCCTTCAAAAAGACTGATTTTAGTTCCTTTATTGGCTCATGATATTAAAGGGGTAGAGTCTTTAGAAGAATTAGCGATAACAATATATGGTCCATAAATTTTTAAAATAAATAAATATGTTTCTTATTGACGATTTATTATTCCTTCCAATTAAAGGATTTTTTGGTATATTTGAAAAAATCCATGATATGGCGATGGAGGAATTTGAAGATACTCCGGAAAAACTTCAAAGAGAACTTTTAGATCTCCAGATGCGTTTCGAAATGGAAGAAATTACTGAAGAAGAATACAAAAAGAAAGAGGATGAAATTCTGGTGAAACTGGAGGCATTAAGAAAAGAAGAGACAATAATAAAAAGTTAAAATTTTTGTATGAATAAACAAGTTTGTTGCTTGCGCAATAAAGGTTTTTATCTCTATTGTATTAAACAGAAAACCAAAACTAAGTTTTCTACGGAAGGTATTGATGGAGGCAAAGTTTTTACCTTTCCCTGTCAGGATCTAGAAGCAGTAGTTAGTAAAGTTTCCCTAGAAAATTTTAGTTCGGAAGATTTGCAAAGAAAAGCCCAAGAGGACTTGGGGTGGATTAAAGAGAAAGCTCAAATTCATGAAAAAGTAATAGAAGAGGCGATGGGGAAAGACAAGACTTTATCTGTAATTCCAATGAAGTTTGGGATCATTTTTAAAACTGAAGAAAAATTAGCCGAAATTCTTAACAAAGATTATTTTAAATTTAAAAAGATCTTGGAAAATTTGGCCGGTAAGCAAGAATGGTCGGTAAAAGTATATCTTAATCGAAAATCCTTTGAGGAGGAGATAAAAAAAGTCAGCCCGCAAGTCAAAGACAAAGAGAAAGAAATCGCTTCAATGCCTGAAGGGATGGCCTATTTTATGGAAAACCAAATAGATGAACTTGTTTCAAAAGAAGTGGATGAGAGCCTTCAAGAATATATTGAAAGTTTTTTTGAAAACCTTAAAAAACACGCAGAAGCGGGAGCAAGGGGTAAAATTTTAGAAAAAGAACTGACCGGAGGTACCTTTCCTATGGTTCTGAATGCTATTTTTCTTGTTTCCGAGGAGAAGCTAAAAGGTTTTGTAAAAGAAATTAATGAATTAAACGGGGAGTATAAATCTATTGGTTTTAATTTTGAGTATGGTGGGCCCTGGCCCCCTTATAATTTCATTTCTTAATACCAATTCTTAGATAGATGATAGGCAAAAATAAAAACGTAGGCTTAGTAGATGCTTTGGATAAAGTTCTTGAAAAAGGGGCGGTAATTAATGGTGATGTCATAATCAGGGTAGCTGATGTGGATTTGGTATATTTAGGCTTAAGACTTATTCTTACTTCCATATCTAAAGCAGAAGAGTTGTCTGGAAGAAGTTTTTCCAATCCCAAAAGATGTGCCACCCCAGAGGAACTTAAATATCTTGCCAAACTAAGCGAAGAAATAAAGAAAGCCGAGGCAAATATTACTAGGAATATCGATGCCGGAAATCCAAAAGAAACAGAAAAAGGGATAGCCCAGTTAGTCTTAACTATTATCGAGCTTATTAGAAGACTGATGGAAAAAGAGGCTTTCCGGCGAGTGCAGAGAGGTAATCTTGCGCCAATAGAGATTCAAAAATTAGGGATGAGTCTTAAGGCAATAGAGAAAAAAATAAAAGAAATTCAGACAATATTTGGGATTGAAGATGAAGAATTAAATTTGAATTTGGGACCGCTGGGAAATCTTATGTAGTAATCGGTATCAATTGGTGGGAAGATGACCCTTTCTTAAAAGCAACCGAATTTAAAAAAATTAAAGAAGAGAATGTTGAGTTAAAGGAAAGATTGGCCTTACTTGAAAAAAAGATGAAAGCTTAAATTTTAAACAAAGAGGAGGTGAGAAAGGATAATGAATATGGAAACTAATATACCCAAATTAAAAGGATTTACTAATCCTCTTACTAAAAAAGGGGTGTGGGCTTTGGTAATTGTGCTGGGAGCAATAGTGACCATTGCTGGAGTTGTATACGTTGCTAATTTTGGAATAAGGAAGGAGTCAACTGTACTTCCAGCAACAAGCCAGCAAGAAACTACTGCCACACCACAATCAGCTATTCCAACAGAAATTCCAACCATTACACCTTTGATAGAAGAAGCAACATCGTCAGCCTCCCCAAGCCCAACAAGGGAAGTAAGGAAGCCAACCGGGGACTAACACCAGCTGTTGAAGGAGTAACTGTTACACCAGCACCAACAATATGAGAAATGAGAAAGCAAACATTTAAAACTTTCTTTTTATTGGGAGGGTGGAGTGAAGAGAATATTGTAAAAGATTAAAGGCGAAGGGAGGTGAATTATATGATTAAAACAAGTATCAAGTCATTACTTATCGTTCTAGGAGCAGTTGTTTTACTATCGCTTATTGGTTATGTAGTTACCAGGAGGGAGGGATTAGTAAAAGGAGAAGTGTTTATACCGACACCGTCTCCGGCAATGGAGGCAAGAGAAGTCGCTCCCACTGGCGAAACAACGCCTACCGCGAGCGTCGCCGCAGTAACTATCACACCGACTGTGGTGCCCATCGTTTCTCCCACAGGAATATTATCCACATCATCAGCTCGACGGCTTGAAGTGATTATTTCGAACTCGTCCTTTCAACCAGCCGATATAACAACAGGGAAAGGTAGCCTTATCGTTTGGAAAAATAACGATGCAGTGTCTCATACTGTTACTGCCGATGATGGAAGTTTTAACAGCGGCGAGATTAAGGCGGGAGGCAGTTTTGATCAAAGATTTGACTATATAAAGACCTATTCTTACTCATGTTCTTTTCATCCAGAAATGAAGGGAACGATTGTTATTAAATAGATTGATTGTTTTGAAAGGAGGTGAAAAAAATGATTCTTGCTGCCCTAACAACGAATGTTATCCCGGTGGTTGAGACTGCTGCCAAGATCCCCTTGACTTGGGGAACGGCTTTTGGCACTTTCGAGATTAAAGCATTAGCTGTCCTTTTAGTGGTCGATATTATTTTGGGTATTGCGGCTGCTTTAGCGGAAAAGAAGTTCATGTTTAACATGCTGGCAAATTTCATGCTTAACGGCGTGGTTCCTTTTCTTTTAGGATTTGCCGTGGTGGAATTGGTTGCTCAAGAGTTTCCTCTCTATGGACCAATTGCCACTTTTGTGGTTTTTGTCGTAATTGCCGTCAACATTTTCGCTAGCATTATTGCCAACCTTGCCAGTCTTGGTCTACACATGCCATCAGTACTTAAGAAAAAGGTTGCTTAAGAGTTTTGGTTTAGGCGCGGAAGGACACACCTTCTCTTTAAAGAGGGGGGGTGTGTTTGGGTTCTAATAATTTTGCGTTTTTTATCTTTCTTTTTCTTTTAGGGCTATACTGTACCCCAGATTTCAGACCATATGCTAAGATACATTTCATATGCCAAACAATATCAAGCGGCAACATTCACCGGAGTTTAAAACCAATGTCGTTTTGGAGGTCTTAAAACAGGAAGAAACCATATCGCAAATATGCAGCAAGTTTAGTATTCACCCGACTCAGGCCAGACGATGGAAAGACCATGTTTTAGAGGTTATTAAGCAAAGTTTTAACGGTAAAACGATTGAAACTCAGTTAGCCGAGAAAGACCAGCTGATTGAGGAACTTTACCGTCAGATTGGCCAGCTTAAGGTGGAACTGGACTGGCTAAAAAAAAAGATGGGATATACCGCTTAAGGAAAAGTTAAAACTGGTTGAGCCCTTAAACAAACAGCTATCGGTAAGATGCCAATGCGCACTTTTACAACTGAATCGCTCCGATTATTACTACCAGAGAAAACCGGCGGTAAGTAGTGAGGATATTGCCTTAATGGCAAGAATTGATGAGACTTATACCAAACACCCTTTTTACGGAGTCAGGAAGATTACCCGCGAGTTTGATGGCGTTAATCACAAAAGAGTTTACCGGCTGATGGGTTTAATGGGTATTCAGGCTATTTATCCCAAGCCCAATTTAAGCAAGCCTGATAAATATCACCAGGTTTATCCGTATCTTTTAAGGGGATTAGCTATTGAAAAACCCAACCAGGTTTGGGGAACGGATATTACCTATATTAAGATGCATAATGACTGGTTATATCTGGTAGCCATTATTGACTGGTATTCCCGTTATGTCTTAGCCTGGGAATTGTCAGATAACTTATCGGTGGATTTCTGCCTGGAAGCCTTAAGAAAAGCCCTGACCCTTGGTATTCCCGAAATCCACAATTCCGACCAGGGAGTTCAGTTTACCAGCGAAGAATACTTAAAGATCTTAAAACAATATGACCAGATCCAAATCAGTATGGATTCCCGGGGAAGAGCTTTTGATAATATCTTTAACGAAAGGCTCTGGCGAACGGTAAAATACGAAGAGGTTTATCTTAAAGATTACCGGTCATTTAAAGAGGCTAAATATTCTCTAAAAGAATATTTTGAGTTTTACGATCAGGAACGATTCCACCAGAGTTTAAATTACCAGACGCCGGCTCAGGTTTACTTTAAAAATTAACTAAAACTAACAAAGAAAGGAGGTGACAAAAAGTATCTTCAAATCGTTAAATGGTGGTCTTGACAAAGGGGTACACTTTAATTTTAGAATCTACCCAGCCTTCTTGATTAATAATTTCACCTTCGGGAAGGTCTTTCCCCAAACTAGAAAGGTTTTTCCCAATCAAATCTCCCTGAATTCTGGTGTTTATGGCCGAAAACACTCCAGGCATCGGCATGCTTGGTTGATAAATGCCGTATTTTACTTTTAAGCAATAACAGAGTTTACATTCCTCGTATAAGTAAGCAAAGTCTGATGGTGATAATTTATACATGATTATTTCTTGTAAAGAGTTGTCCCACCCCAGGGGTGGAATTAGGTATGCACCTCTGGTAATTTAATCAACCTCAGGATTTTTTGGCTGAGCAGGTTGGTCTAGGCCCATTCTATCCCCATAACTTAACTAACCCATTGTATCACTTCAAGGCTAAATGCTATAACACTGAGCGAATTTATCCTGAGCGTAGTCGAAGGGTTTATGGTGAGCGTAGCCGAACTAAGACAAATGAGACACTTTAAAAAGGTGTTTCAGGGGCTGATATAGTTTGATATATTTATTCCTTTGGTTCAGATAAAAGTTTATTAGCCCAGTTAATACAAAAAGTTACTATCATAATGATTAGTTTTTTATCCCTTACTCTTTTAGCTGAAAACCACAAAGAGGGGTAATCTGAAGGTTTTACATTTTTCATTACAGTTATCTTTCCAGTTTTAATATTTACCGAGAACAATTCTCCAAGCACCATGTCTTGAATAACTCTTTTAATGTTGTAGTGTATATATGGATTTCTAGTATTAAGGTTAAAATCTTTTAACTATTCTTTTTCTTTTTTTAAAATCACTCTTTGTTTCCATAAATCGTTTACTGCTCTTGTAAAGTCAATTTGCTCGATATATTCCCACTTGCTATTCGGATCCTGCTTTATTCTTTCATCGTGAAGCCGATATTTTAATGCCAGTTCTAGAAGAATAACAGCCAGAGTTATTGCTACCCCTGGAATTCCCAAAACAAAACATTCTTTTAATTCTTCATATAACGCCTGTATTAGGGAGAACTGATTTCGAAATGTATGCGACCAATACATAAGCTTGGCTTTCTTAACCTATAGCTATATAATTCCTCGCATGAGATGGGCTGATTCTTGAAGCTAGCCCACTTGCGGGCGAAGTTTCTTCAATCTGAACCATTGCTCTTTAACATTTTACAACGCAAGCTACCATTAGAGGCTCCAAAGAAGTTCCCTATATCGTGCACATGGCCAAGGAGGTCAAAATGAGCAACAAATCGGTTCCGACAGCTCCAGCGGGAAGGCAGACAATGGTTACTACCGGCAAAGGGAAAGAACAATCAATCATTGTCGGTAAACTCCAAGTCTCGAGCAAGACAGGAAAAATAGAAGGAGGCAATCAGGTCGACGTTGTGTTCGTCTTTGACACGACCGGTTCGATGGACGGCAAAATCAGTGCGCTGATCCAGACTTGCACCCAGTTTGTGGAAGAAGCAGACAGGTTGCAACTCGATCCGCAGTTCGCGCTGATTTCATTCGGCGACATTTCAGTACGAGGTGGGGGTGACAAGATAGAACTAGTAGTTCCTCTTACTCCCGATATCGCCACGGTCAAACACGGCTTAACCTACATCCCGCGCAACAACGGTTTCGGCAATGCAGGTGAATCGTCCATGGAAGCGATGCAGGAAGTCTTCACCCTCCCATACAGACCCAAGGCGGTCAAGGTTGTGATTCTCATTACCGACGAGCCCGCTCTTCAACATCAATACAAAGCCAAAGAAGTTACGGCTAAATTGGCAGAGCGGGAGTTCCTGGTGTTTGTGATTGCAATCGATGAACCGTACTACAAGGAGATGGCGCGGAAAAATGGGGGCATCTGGAAGCAAATCGGTACAGACACCGACCTTTCGGAAATCCTTGCAATCTTCAAAGAGATTGCCAAGAAAGTCTCTCGGGTTGTCAAGGATGTCCACCTTATCGGAAAGGGCAGCGTGAAGAAGTATCTCAAGCAATTGCCCAGATGAACTTGTTCAGAAGAGGGTAGGATACCTTTCTGCCCTCTTCCATTCCAATCCCAGGAGGTGTTCCAATGTTCACGGTTAGCCATGATTACTACGGTATACTGGGAGTATCCAAAAATGCAACTTTCGAGGAGATCAGGAGACAATATAGGAAACTCGTAAGGGAGCATCACCCCGATCGGTTCAATGGATTACGAGCCAAGTATCAAGATAAAGGAGACGAAGATCTTTTGAAGGTAATCGACGAAAAGATCCGCGAGGCCGGGGAGAAGAGTAAGCTTCTCAACGAAGCCTTTGAGGTTCTCTCTGATCCTATCAAAAGGAAACAATATGACGGGCAAGTGGTGGAACCATCGGTTTCTCTCCCTGAGATTTCAATATATCCAACAAGGATTGCTTTTGGTTCCCTTCTTGAAGGGCAAGAGAAATCCTTAGCATTCACGATAGAAAACAAGGGAGGCCCTCCAGCTACTGTCAACATTGACTGGGAAGGGGATAAACCGGATTGGGGAGAACTATCTATTGAACCAGACGCAGAAAATGTCTTTCCCATCAAGGTGACGGTCAAGGTTGACACAACCGGTATCTCCTCTGGCCCAAAAGACGAGAAGATCCTTGTTGATGTGGACGGACAAATACACATGGTTGAGGTGTTCCTGGCAGTGACAAGCCCAGTGTTTGCACCAGCAACACCGAGAAGGACGTACCCGTCACCAACCCCGCCCACTAGAGGCTTTACGCCACCATCTACCCCTAGATCTAAGGTGGTCCAAGCTGTCCTGGTGGGAGCCCTGGTTCTTATAGCAATAGTGTGGAGCACCGTAAATAGTGCAAACCAACAGCAAAGGGCAAGAAGCCAGCAAGTTTGGACTACGCAAACCGCAGTAGCCCAGGAGCAGCTCATGGAGGCAGCAGTACAAGCGAAGGCAACGGTACAGGCGGTTGAAACAGAATATGTGCTTGCACTTGGGAGAGAAGCCCAACTGCTGAAAGCTGACCCGGCACAACTTGTGGCACTAGAGAGAATAAAGGGGGATGTGGACGGAAGCCTCATTTACGGTGATGGATTCTGCCACGGAGCTAGTGTTTACGAGGGTGAGATATGTATGGACAATGTTTGGGGGGAATACTCCTTAACTAACAAATCTAAATTGCTAACCCTCTACTATTTAGGAATAGGAGACAAATCCAGAGAGCAGTTTAAGGTTCAACCAGGAGAGACTAAGTCCGTGTACCTTTTGGAGTATTCCTTCAAAGATGAACATGTGTGGATACAAAACAGCCCATGTATCGCCGTGGCAGCCAAAGATACCAGAGATACCTCAGAATGGAGGACATCCAACGTATTATTGACATCCGAAATCTGCATGAGTCCTGGGAATATACTGAAGGATGATCGACGATTATCCTCGCTCATACAGTTAGATTTTTGGAAATACGAGGATAATCTGTTCTACCTAATAAGAGTTGATCAAGGGTTAAATCACTTTATTGGAGTGAATGCAGACGTTGATGCACCTCCACCAGGTCATAGTAACTGGCTCCTTACCCGTATTGATGACGTGTATCGAGGTTGGGACGATCCTATTTGGAGCCCTCCGCCTGGCCAAGAATATTCAGCCTTTGACCGCTGTGACTTCGGACATCGACCCTGCCGCTTTTTTCCAGGTAAATCCTATAAAGCTTACACTTTTAGAGTACCCTGGGATATTTTCCGCCCGGAGAAAAAATGCGTGGAGCTGTCTGTTCCCTATTTCAACAGCGAACGAGTGTGTAAAGACATAGGCAACTCGCCTCCGCCGTAAACTCAGACTCGCGTTGTAAAAATCCAAAATTTACGCTTTTGCGTAGAAGAAGGAAGGTGACACCATGCCCCTTGTATGTAATTTCTCAATTGAGGAATCCAACAAGGGGCTTTTCTTTGCCCAAAGAGGTATGTTGCAATTAATTCTTGGCTATTGTTTAATTAAGGTATGTCTAGCTTGCTCGCCGTCGATATCGGAAAAGAATGGATTATTAATCCAACTTAGGCAATTAATCAAGCTCCCCAGTTTGCTTCCCCCGGCGCTTCAATCTCCATTATCCTTAAAAATGTTTACGTCTTGGCCGGGATTATGCTTTTTGTATTATTGATTGTGGGGGTATCTCCATAATTTCTTCCGCCGGAGGCGGAGACGCCAAAAAAACGGCCCAGGGGCAAAAAG
>Ga0210057_1010838_pt1 | contig 10222 bp, 10 predicted proteins | sample CryGeyCG2114_010_2_FD_183968 | JGI IMG/M metagenome (GOLD analysis project Ga0210057, IMG submission 183968) | Groundwater microbial communities from aquifer - Crystal Geyser CG10_big_fil_rev_8/21/14_0.10 (SPAdes) (version 2) | ecosystem: Environmental > Aquatic > Deep subsurface > Groundwater ...
GACGTTATGTGCAATCCGCCTCCGCCCACCTTAATGTTCTAATTGACTTAAAGCTTTCGATATATTTAAATAACAGTTATCATTAATAATAAAATTATGAAAAACAAACTTACCATCTTATTCGCTTTCGTATTAGTATTTTCTGTATTTCCTCAAGCAGTTTCAGCAGATTTAATAATCTCCGGAACAAAATCTGTGAATTGGTGTTATGAAATTTCAAATATCAATGATTATCCAAATTATGTTTTTGTTTTCAATGAGGAAAGAGCTACAGGTCACGGTATAATTAATCAAGGGGATTGTTTTAGTTTTTACAAAATTGGTTTAACAAGTATTTATGCTATTCCTAGAACAGAATTTAATGAAAGTGAATTAAATAGAGAATTTTTTGAAGAAAACAATCCCAAATTGATAAAATCAAATATTCAGCTAAATGCTTTCGGCTCAGTGCAAGAAAATGATCCTTTACAAAAAGCAGTCATAACCTTAGATGTCCAATCATTGAGTGAAAATAGTTTTGATATTCAAAAATCCAAAGTAACTTATACCTATACTGACGGAACATCTGAAGAAAAAGTTTTTCAATCTCAAGGAACTATGCCTGAACCATCAAAAACTGCAATTTTACCTTGGTGGTTTGCAAAATTTTGGTACATAATTTTACCAATAGTGGCAATTGCTTTAATAGGCATGATTCTTTTAATAAGACGATTGAAAAAATGAGTCCTATGTATTGGTACATTTTATCTCTAATAATCACAATTCTTATTGAGTTCGGTGTAATTTGGATTTTTATTAGAAAAGATATATCAAAACTTTTTCTTTACGCTGTCTTGATAAATTCTTTCACTCTGCCTATTGCGACATTTTCTTATCAGAATATTATTGATAATTTTTTCTTAATTGAAATATTGGTTTTATTAGCCGAAAGCATATTGATAATGTTGTTATTGAAAACAAAATATTCGAAAGCATTATTGATTTCATTTGTTGCAAATTTCATAACTGCGATGATAAGTTTGTTATTTTTTATATGAAGGCGGGCTACGACGGACTTTCTCGCTATCGCGCTCGAACCACGCTGCGCTCTCGTTCCGCTACGCTCCACTCGGGGCACACAACAAGGGATATACGGTTCAGCCCTCGGCTCGGGCTTCACCCAAATTTTTCTTCCGCTACGCTCCAGAAAAACTTCGTATATCCCTGACGTTATATGACATATTTTGATGGCAATAAAAAACGAATGTTTTAAAAACTTTTAATAAGATACAATATTATTATGAAAATCGTAGGAATAATTGGAGGTCTTGGACCAGAAACAACATCGGAATTTTACCTAGACTTAGTTTTTTCGTGTCAGAAGAAAGATAAGACTCATAGACCTTCAATCATAATCGCCAGCGTCCCTTTACCTTACCAAATTGAAGAAGAGGCAATCGCCAAAAATATCGGGTTTGAAAGAATACCGCCTTTTTTAATTGAAGAGGCAAAGAGACTAGAAAAAGCTGGTGCTGATTTTATTGTTATGCCCTGTAATTCTTTGCATGTTTTTATCAAAGAAATCAGGGACGCTGTCGATATCCCAGTTTTAAGCATTGTTGAGGAAACGGTAAAATTCCTCAAGAAAAATAATTTGAATAAGGTTGGAATTGTTTCTACCTCCGCAACGATTAAGAATAAATTATATGAAAACGCATTTGCCGAAAATAAAATTGGTTATGAAACGCCAGACGATTTTCAGCAGGCAAAAATGGGTAAATTTATTCTTAATCTCGTTACTGGAATGCAGAATAATAAAGACAGAGAAGCACTTATTCAAATTATTGATGATTTCACAAAGAAAAATGTTGACTGCGTTGTCTTAGCTTGTACAGACCTCCAATTATTAATTCCTCAACATTCAAAATTAAAAATATTTGATACTATGAAAATTCTTGCTGACGCAACTGTTGAGGAAATATTGAAGTAAAAGTTTTTAAAATTATTATAAAATTGCCATCAAAATACGCTAAAGCCACGCTGCGCTCTCGCTTCACTGCGTTACGCTCACCCCCGTATAACAAGGATTATGAGGAAAATGCCTCGGCTCGGCATTTTCCCAAATTTGCTCCACTTCGTTCCGCAAACTTCTCATAATCCTGACGTTAACTCAATCAGGAGGACACACTTGACTTGCAAATATTTATAAACAATAATAATAAACAATAACATTATGGAAAACAATCATTTCAAAGAAGCAGTTAAATCACACAAACTTCTTGCTCAAGAAAGAACCATTCTTGCCAATGAGCGTAATACCCTCGCATATATAAGAACAGGGTTTTCTGCGTTTGTTCTAGGTATCGCAGCCATTAAATTATTTGAGAACGATGGTTTTTTGCTATATGCCGGATGGATAGCTGTTGTGACTGGAATATTGTTTATTATTCTTGGGCTAGTTTATTACCCAATACGGAAAAAGAAGATCAAGTCATATTAGTGTGTGTCCTCCTGACCTACTCCGCTACGCTTCGTGCCCCGCTGCGCTCGCCTCCTTTCAGTCGTCGGGGCGTATAACAAGGGATATACGGTTCAGCCCTCGGCTCGCCCCCCACTCAAATTTTTCTTCCGCTACGCTACAGAAAAACTTCGTATATCCCTGACGTTATTCGCAATTCCGCTACGCTCCATTGCGAATAATGCGCGCGGATACATCCACTGTCATACTCCATTCCGCTACGCGGAACTATGTATTTGCTCAAGCTTCCCAAGGCTCTGCATTAGGTGTGCAGGGCTTTTCTTTTTGCTAGAATATACCCATGAGCCCAGAAGAAAGACATTTGCTTGAAGAGACTTTTAAGCTGACCAAAGAGAATAACAAAGCGATCAAAAGTATAAAAAGACGTCTGGCTGTGGGATCAGTCATGCGGATTGTCTATTGGATAGTTGTTCTGGGTGCTGGTGTTGGTATTTTCTACTTCTTGCAACCACAGTTAGATAATCTGACCAAGATTTACGGTGGTTTTTCTGATAATGTTCAAAGTATCAATTCCATTCTGGGTAATGGAAGCCAATAATAAAAAGACCTTTCTCTAAGGCTTAAAATTTGATATAACATAACGTATGCTTGGGTAACTCAGTTGGTAGAGTGTTTCCCTGAAGAGGAAAAAGTCGGCGGTTCGAGCCCGCCCCCAAGCACCAACTTCTAATGTGACTTAACCCGAATTTTAGTTTGCTTGTCTTTGTTTAACTTCGGTAGCTTTAAGATCAAAAGTCCGTGTTTTTCAACCGCCTCAGCTGCATCGGTATCTATTTCGGTTGGCAGAATAATGGTTCGAGAGAAAGAACCCCAGTACAATTCTTGATGAAAGAAACTATCTTTTTTTACAGTTCGGTCTCCCTCACGTTTACCTCTGATGACAACCATTTCTCTAGTGATAGAGATATCTAGATCCTCTGGCAAAACACCGGCGACAATGGATTTAATGACAATTTCCTTGTCGTTTTCGTACATATCAATGGTTAATTCACCGACTTCCTCGGGGATTTCAACAGGCTCTTCCTCAGGATCTTCCTTTATCTTCAACTCATCTTCCTCCAACAAATCATCTTCCAGATCGTCAATTCGAATGGCACCAGTTAGTCTTTCAAAGAATGATGGTTTGTGTTTAGACATATTTATTTTCGAAATATTTTAAGGGGTCTGATAGTTTTAATTTTTTCAAACATTAAGAGCAAAACCACAACGCCAATCCAGACAAAAGTGAATATTGCAAAAATGTTTGTGTTTACGCTATTAATTATAAGTAAGTTAAAGACAGTGTGCAATATAATGGCGAGGATAAGTCCAAAAATTAGGAAGAGCCTTTTGATTTTCTGGTTGCGATAAAAAGATAAAGACATGAAGACACCGATTGTGGCTGAAGATATTACATGCAAAAGAGTTGCACCCATAAATCTTAGATTTCCAGATATCAAGAGGGAAGAAAAAGCTACTCCCGTTTGGGCATCTTGTATCAGAAAAAGAGTATTTTCAATAGCGGCAAAACCTAAAGCGGCGGTAATCATATAGATTACCGGATCTAATGGTTCATTATTTTCTTTATTTCCTAAGGCTCCAAAATTGGCTGCCAAGTACTTTAAAATTTCTTCGGAGATAGAGACAATACCAAAGGTTATAATTCCGCTGGTAAAATAATGAAAACCTAGTTTCTGGATAGGGATTGCGATTGGTACTACTAACATTCCAAAAATAAAAGTTCGCAAGATTAAACCTCGTGGTTCTGGTTTTTTCTTGTCTTCGTATAACCAAAACAATAACCAAAAAATTGTTGGTATGATACCAAGCGAGAGGGAAATAAGAAGTGTATCTGAATAGAGCATTATTTACTTTCTGGCCACTTACTAACCATTATCATTGTATCGTCAGCGCGTGTTAATTGCCAGATCTCTTCGGTAATGAAAGGCATAAATGGATGCAGGGCTTTTAGCTGTTCTGTTAGCAAGATCAACAAGGTTTGTTTAGCAGAGATATCATTTTCATTATCAAGCAGACGTTTTTTTAGATCTTCGATAATAACATCAGCAAAAGTGTGCCAGAAATAATGATACATTTTCTCACCAGCCAAATAGAAGCGGTAGTTTTCAATGTCAGCGGCAATATCTTGTAACTGATTTTTCCACCCAGCAATGGTCTTTTGGTCTTCCGACTTTATTTCTAGCTTATCTAAAGAGACTCCTTCGGTTCGCTCCAAAACGAAACGAGTCGCATTCCAAATTTTATTAGCAAACTTCTTGTAGGCTCTAATTTTATCCTCATTTAACTTAACATCATTACCTGGACCAGTACCAATAATGAGAGACATTCGAACAGCATCAGCCCCATATTTTCTAGCCATTTCAGTTGGGTCAATACCGTTGTTCTTAGACTTACTCATTTTTTGACCCTTCATATCTAGAACTAGACCATGTAAGTAAACAGTCTTAAAAGGAATCTGGCCTAGTAGGTAAGTACTCATTAAGATCATTCTGGCTACCCAGAAAAAGATAATATCGTAGCCGGTCTCCAAAACAGTCGTTGGATGATAGGATTTAAGATCGTCTGTCTTATCAGGCCAACCCAAGGTAGAGAAGGTCCAAAGCCCTGAAGAGAACCAAGTATCGAGAGTGTCGGGATCTTGTTGCCAGCCGTCTCCTTCTGGAGCTTCCAAACCAACATATATTTCATCGTTTTTATACCAAACAGGGATTCGATGCCCATACCAAATTTGTCTAGAAATACACCAATCTCTGAGACCGTCAACCCAGTGATGGTAGATTTTACGGAATCGATCGGGTAGGATCTCGATTTCGCCACTCTCGACAACCGATCTCATTAGTTTTTTCAGAGTTACGGTGTCTCCCGTCTTAAACTCTTTTAATTCTGAATGCTTTAGCTTAAATTCCTTATTAACAGCAATAAACCATTGCTTCATTATTTGAGGTTCAATCAATCCACCAGATCTTTCAGCTGTTGCCACTGCGTGAGAATAGTTATCTTCAACCTTTTCTACCAGACCTTTAGTTTGTAGTTTTTCAACAATTTTTTTTCTAGCTTCTTGAATTTTCAAGCCAGCGAATTCAGCGGCAATAGGGAGGAGTTTGCCATATCTATCAATTATCTGTTCTTTATCCAAATTGTGTCTTTCGGCGATCTCAAAGTCAGTAGTGTCATGCCAAGGAGTAATGGTCATCACACCTGTTCCGAATTCCATATCAATGGAATCATCTTTAATAACAGTGGCGGTAATTTTGCCATTTATCCACTCGGCTTCGAGAGTTTGACCGTGCTTATACTCAGAGTACCTCTCGTCGTCTGGATGCATGACTACATATTTATCACCAAATTTTGTTTCCGGTCTGGCTGTAGCAATAGTAAAAGGGCCGTATTTGAGATAATAGAAATTAGTCTTTTCCTCTTGGCGAACAATCTCATCATCTGAGATCACAGTTTGTCCTTTGGGATCCCAATTAACAATTCGATCTCCTTGATATATCAGACCCTCCTCATACATTTGTTTGAAGGCTGTTCGGACAGCCTTCTCTCTCTTTGGATCCAAAGTAAAAGCTTCTCTAGACCAATCAACACTGGAACCCATTTTCTTGGTTTGGCCAACGATTGTGTCATGACTTTCGAGGGCATACTTATCGACTCGTTCTAGAAACTTTTCTCTCCCCAAATCACTTTTCCGAAGGCCTTCTTTTTCGAGGAGCTTTTCTACTTTTGATTGAGTAGCAATAGCGGCATGGTCGGTTCCCGGTATCCACAAGGTTCGCTTACCCTGCATTCGGTTATAACGAACCATAATGTCCTCTACGGCCATCATGGTAGCGTGACCTAGGTGCAAAATACCAGTTACATTTGGAGGTGGTAAAACAATTGAAAAACTGTCTGCTTTTTCTTCACAAATCCCTTTTTGGATACAAACATCAGGGTTAAAAAAACCGCTTTCTTGCCATTTTTGATATATCAAATTCTCGCTTTCCTCTGGATTGTATGGTTTTAGAAATTTGTCATTCATAGTAAAACTTTTAAGCATCATATCATTTTTTTAGCCATATTTTAGTTATTAAGGACAAAATTCATTTTTGTCTTTTAAGTTGTCCATTTACAATAATTCTTTAAAAGACTTTTGTTTCGGGTATTTTTGTCCTTTATAAAAGACAGAAAAATGTCCTAAAAGACAAACTCGGTCAATACTCTAAAATTAGCCACTTAAGAGTTGACATCTGGTCTAAAATTCCTAATCTAAGTTATACGTATATTAGTTATTTTTAAAGATATGACATTATTAAAAAAATATAAGGAAATTATCTTTTTCATTTTTGCAATTTCCTTTTTTATCTTTTCGGTGACCTTTTCAGTTTCAGCCCAAACTTCTGGAGTTGTAAAGGGTGGACAAAGTTTAGATCAATCAGCAACAAATTCGGTAGTTTGTAAACCATTGATTTCACACTATTTAAGATTTGGCCAAGAAAATAATCCGACTCAGGTTAGGCTTCTACAAGCGTTCCTGTCGGGTGTGGAAAACTACAATGTTGATATAAATGGTAATTTTGATCAAAAAACATTAGTAGCGGTACATGCTTTCCAGCAAAAATATGCGACTGATATTTTGGAACCATGGGGACTGGCAACTGAAAATTCAACTGGTTATGTCTATTACACAACCCAGAATAAAATCAATGAGATCTTCTGTGGTAGGTATATTCCTCTTTCCGGAATTCAAAAAGCTGATATTGCTAGAGCTGGTGGAGATATTGCTAAATTAGGGGATAACAAAGTTGGGTTGATTTCAGGAATTATTTCAGAGAATGTTAGTCAGAATTCAGCGACAACAGTTAAATTGACTCTGACAGACACAACCAAATCAGATGAACTGGTGGGAGACCGTCGGGCAAAGGCTCAAGATAAAATCAAAGAAATTGCCACAGCCGCATTTGTTTTCCCAGAAACACCTCGGGAGGCTGCTTTCTTTGGACTCTGGTTTATCTTGATTTTAGCTCTGGTCTATATTCTAGGTAGCTTAATCGCCGGGATGCGTGATCCAATCGGTCTTAGTCAGAAACAAATCCGAATGCGTAAAATCTTGTATTTCATGGTCGGGACCCTTATTGGTTTGGTGGTTGCTGTGGCTATGAAGTTGGCGGCTATTATTATACCTTTAATCATTGTTATCATCGCCCTCTCTTTTGGGCTACTGTATTACGCCAGAAAGAATTCTTAAGAATCAATTTGTAGGTTTCCATTGGCGACAATCTCTCTTTGGGAGATATCATTGTTTCGTATCCTAGTATAAGCTGCTAAGGCAATCATGGTAGCGTTGTCAGTTGACAGGTGCTGTTCTGGCACAATATAGAGCAGATCTTTCGGCAGAGATTCCTTCAGTTGCTTCCTCAGGTATGTATTAGCTGAAACACCGCCGGCCAGAATAAGGGTCTTTGCAGGATAACTTCCCAAGGCTTTTAGAGTTTTAGAAACCAAAACTTCCACAACTGCGTCTTCAAATTCCCGAGCCATTTTCTGCTGTATTTCTAAAGTTATTTCAGTCTTTTCTAAGGCATAACGAACAGCTGTTTTCAATCCTGAAAATGAGAAGCTCAAATTATCAGAATTAAGCATTGGTCTGGGTAGTTTAAAATACGCACTTACTTTTTCTTTCTTTCGATGCTTGGAAGCTAGTCTGGAGATTTGTGGACCACCGGGGTATGGAAATCCTAAAAGTCTAGCCACCTTATCGAAAGCTTCACCTACGGCATCATCTAGGGTCTGGCCAATAATCTGATATTTCCCCCAAGAACTGGCCAAAACCAACTCAGTGTGACCTCCGGAGACTAGTAAGGCCAGGGCTGGAAATTCTATATTTTCGGTTGAAAGAAGGACTGAGGCCAGATGTCCCTCCATATGGTTTATTGGTATTAGAGGAATGTCCCAGAGCATGCTTAAAGCCTTAGCAAAGCTAATTCCGGCCCATAGGGCGGGTTCTAGACCTGGACCTTCAGTTACGGCCAAATAGTCAATTTCGGGCTTTTTTATAGCACCCAAGCCATTTTTAAAGGATTCTTGAAGTTCTGGGTTTTTTTCTAAAGTCTCGAGGATTTCAGTTGGGATTTCTATCGAATTGGTTTCAAAGTACAAGTTAGCTTTATTTAGGGCCTCCACTAGAGCTGGTACTAAGTTTTTGCCATGTTCTCTTTTGGCAAGAGACGGGAAAACACCCCCATATTTTTGATGCAAATTTATCTGGGAATTAACAATGTGTGAGAGTACTGAAGGGGAATTTTCTGTAGCTTCTACTACCGAAATAGCTGTTTCGTCACAACTTGTTTCAATGGCCAAGATCTTCATATTTCTCGGACCTCATACTTTTCTAAGTCTTCTCCATCCCCTTTAAAATAGAATTCGGCCTCAATCTTCTTGCCAGCTAAGGCTTTAGGTAACCAGTACTCATCATCTACCCACATCTCGGTGTATGGTATTTGGTCTTTGGGATACCACTTGGGTAGCATTTCTTCAGATTCTTGTGGTTCATCTTTCCACTTTTTAACAAAGAAGATATGCATTTGCTGGTTCCAATCTGGTTTTTCGTTGAAATAGAATTTGATATTTCCAACTTCCTCTAGATCTTCTGTTTTGGCTCGAACTCCAATTTCCTCTCCCATTTCTCTGATAGCGGCTTCTTTGACCCCTTCGCCTTCTTTGGTTTTACCACCAACACCATTCCACTTGCCAACGCCAAAACCACGCTTTTTCATGGCTAAACAAACTTTGTTTTTATCTATCAGAAAACACAAAGTTACTTTCCGCATATATGAGGATTGTAGCATATTGGTGTCTCTATTTTACCAAGCTCGCACCTATTTCCAAAACGCTCGCAATGTGCCACGCGCGAAGCGCGTGGTGGGGCGAAACTAAATCGTACGCTCTCCGCCCCGTCGCCCGCCGCAGCTCAACGCTCTGGCGGCAACCTCGCAGAAATTTTCCCTTACAATTTTTTCTTTTGCGCGCGCCCCCTGAAAAAAATCAAAAAAGGGAAATTTCTGCTCGGTTCTGCCCTCAATTCTTCGGGCGGAGTGGCGGGGCTACCAATGCTCGTGGGCATAGAAAGGTGGGGGAGCGCTTTATTGTACTGTTCTCAGGTGTAATATGCATTATAATAAAATTGCTTATGGTTACCGTTCCAAGAGACAAGGTAAAATTTATTGTCATTGCCGGAATCGTTGCTTTATTTTTGTCCGGCGCGAATTTTGGCAATGCTCAAATAATGGAGAAAGTTGATTGTGATGCTTTATTCTCCAAACACCTCGGTGCATATGGATATAAAAGCGGCGATGCTTTCGTACGGAATCAGTCAGAAAAGTATCAATCGTGCGGATGGGGGCTCTCGCCCATAAATACGCAAACCGCATTTACCCAAGAAGCGGACGCATTGGTATTTCCGGCAGTCGGCGCTGAATTAATTATCAAATCGTCTCCGGACATTCAAGGCAATTCGCAGTGGAACCGCCTTCAGGAGCAAAAAAGCAATCTGGAAACATCCGGCGCAAATGATTTTCAAGAAGTGTTGCGTATTGCCGGAGGAACGCTCGCGTTTGGTTTTAACGAAGGCAAAAGCGCGTCAGTTGACAGAAACGGGAGACAGAATTCCTGGGTAAAGTTCTACGCCGAGACCGGAAAATGCACGCTATTCTTAAACGGTAAAGC
>Ga0210057_1010839_pt1 | contig 10220 bp, 11 predicted proteins | sample CryGeyCG2114_010_2_FD_183968 | JGI IMG/M metagenome (GOLD analysis project Ga0210057, IMG submission 183968) | Groundwater microbial communities from aquifer - Crystal Geyser CG10_big_fil_rev_8/21/14_0.10 (SPAdes) (version 2) | ecosystem: Environmental > Aquatic > Deep subsurface > Groundwater ...
CTGCCGAGTATACGGCAGGACACCATATTCCCCTAATCAAAAATGTAAAAAATTTTGTTTTGTTCCTTATTTCAAGAAGCGTAACGAGAAAGAAAAATGAAAAAGAGAAAAGTGTATGTCGGACAACTCCTTCTTATCCCCATTGTTTTCGTATAAACAACCAATTCAAGTAGTATATGCGAAGTGAGGAGTAGACAAAGGAAGTGTACCTTGTATATATTATAGTAATAGTAAACTAATATAGGAGGGTATGCAAGCATATATAGAGCAACTGCAGCGCCATCTTAAGATGCGCAAATACAGCCCCAAAACAGTGCAAGCCTACAGCAGATATATCCAAGAATTTCTCATCAATGCACCAAGCCCGCTTCCACCAGAAAAAGAAATAATTTTTTCATATATATTGCAAAAAAACGCCCTTGCAGCACAATCAGTCAATGTCCGCATACAAGCAATCAAGTATTTTTATACACATATTTTGGAAACACCCCTGCCATTTGCTATCCCTATGGCAAAACGACCTGGCCGTCTTCCCAGTATACTCTCACGAGCTGAAATCTCTACCATCCTAGGAGTAATAAAAAATCCAAAGCATCGTCTACTTATTGCGCTTGCCTATGGAGCTGGGCTTCGAGTAAGTGAAGTAGTGCATCTTCGCGTGAAAGACATCGATTTTTCCGAGCAACTGCTTTTTCTAAAAAAAACAAAAGGAAATAAAGAGCGCCGTACGATTCTTCCCGCGGCTCTTTGTATAGAGCTGCAACGGCTTTTAGTGGGGACAACCCAAGATAGTCATGTATTTGTGAGCGAACGAGGGGGAGGACTCACTACCAGAACTGCACAAGCTATTTTTTTGGAAGCATGTAAAAAGGCAGAAATTTGCAAAGCAGTGACATTTCACTCACTGCGCCATAGCTTTGCCACACATATGCTAGAAGATGGGGTCGATATCCGATTTGTGCAAGAGCTTCTTGGTCATAAACATATTCGTACCACAGAACAGTATACGCACGTAACGAACCCTATGCTCAGAAAGATTCAAAGTCCACTTGATAGAAAATAAAAAGCCTACTTCACTAAATAATGAATCATCAAATTTGGATGCTCGAGCAGCTTCTTTGCGGGGAGTTTCGTCACTGCTTCGTTACCATTGATCAGCCTATCGAGGATCGCTTTCTTTTTTCCACCAGACGCCAGGAGCAATATTTTCTTTGCCTGCATAATAAGTGGAAACGTCATCGTAATACGGTCTTTGACTGGCGGATTGTTTGTCATGGTATGCGCCACCCACTCACTGGTTGAAAGCGCAGGAGAGTGGGGAAACAAGGACGCCACGTGCCCATCTTCCCCAATACCAAGAATCACGAGGTCAAACGTAGCGCCACCAACCAGTAATTCGCGTACATGCTTTTGGTAGGCCGTGACTGCCTGATCAACCGGCTTGTCCGTCTCAGGGAGGTCAATCATAGCAACGGGGTTGGTATGTTCCTTTTTTCCTTTTGGCAGTAGATTGAGAATATCCCTTTTAATCACACGCCAGTTCGACGTAGGCGCCGTCGTCGGGACATAGCGTTCATCGACCAATGCACCATAAATATGTGCATCCATGCCTGGCGCTAACTGTGAGGCAAAATAGCGATACACCGGTGATGGAGTTTTTCCGCCACTAAACCCAATATAGGTTGGAATACTATCTTTTTTAAAATTGGTATGGCATGCGCGCGCAATCACTTCGGCGCTTTCCTTGGCAAATGCTTCTTTTGTTTCAAACGTTTTCATGTTGTACATACGCGGGGATATTTTTTAGGGATTGGATACGTATCGTCATGTGTGTACGGTTATTTTGATCCTCTCTTGGAAGCGTCTCAACGTAGCAATACAACAAGCATCATACCAAGGAGTAGCCAAGAGAGCAAGGCAGCGTGTTTTGATAAAAAATTGGGGGGTGCCGGACTTTTCGCGATATGCGTAGCCGTCCGGCAGGGCTGTTTAGAAGGGCCAGCAGACGTAGATGTCCGCGGCTCCCCCCTTCTCCAATGGGGCGATCTCAGTCAGCGGGCCGTGACTCGTATCGCGGGTCACGTCCCAGCTTCCGTCTGCCCGCCGTGGGTGGGTGAAGCGGCATGAGCAGTTTCCGTCTGCCCGTACTTCGTGGAGGACGTGCTGTCCCCTGACGGTGGTTGTTTTCATCTCCTTCTTATCCTTTCCTTGGTTGCCTTGCGGCGTGTAAAAAAGAACAAAGTCCTCTGGTGTAAGAGGACTCGTGAGAAGATACTTCAACGGGGGAGTATGACAATAGGCAAGCATACCTTCTTGAAGTATCTTCACAAAAATCTTCTTTACAACATGCCTATTGTTGTCTAAATTGTACACATAAAAAAAACGCCACTCTTACTAGAGTAGCGTCAGAAAAAAACAAGATACGAACGCATGTCTAGCAAGAGCGGTTCGTAAAGTAAAATGCAATTGATTGTAGACGGGTAAGAGAATTCATATACAGAAATCCTATCACAGGGGTATTTTTGTTGTCAATTGTCACCTGTGGGGGGGGGCTTACGTATGTGTATTGATATGCCTATCGTACCAGCAAAAGCCATCTTGTTTCAAGAGTTGGTGCTGGGCCTTGGGACCGGTGGACCCATCGGTATACTGGTGCATGCGCAAATGGCGCTTATCAATGTGCCCGGTCACATGGTCCACAATACTCCAACTTGAAATAATTTCTTCAAAACTAAGAAAATGCATACGCTCCTGGTTGATCACATCAAGCAGTAAATCAGCATGTTCTGGGAGGCAGCCTTCAATATTGCAGGCAATAGAGGCAGAAGAGGTGACCTCTTGGTATGTTTCCAGCCCCTCTTGGTAGTTGATAAGGGCAATCGTTATTTTTGGCTCTGGGAAAAATTCAATACTAATGCGATTTGGTTGCTCTGACTTTTTTTGAAATGGGAATTTTTTGAGCTCAATGACCACATAGGTATGTTTTTCATGCAGCTTTTTCCCGGTGCGAATATAAATGGGGACATTGTTCCATTCTTGTAAATCGACAAATAACCGGACCGCAGCAAATGTTTCTGTTTTTGATTGTTTTTTTACCCCAGTTTGTTTGGTATAGGTTTTGTATTGTCCCACGACAATATTACTCTTATCACATGGGCAACTGATGGCTTCAATAATGTTGTTTTTTTCTCGTTGTAAACTTTTTGCCGTATGGCTTCCCGGAATATTCATCATGACCAAGCCAAGAATTTGAAACAAATGTGACTGGATAATATCTCGGACAATACCCACGTGTTCAAAGTAGCTAATACGTTTTTCTACTCCCACTGATTCAAAGGCCGTGATTTGGATGTTTGCGACTTCTTGGCCATTAATAATATTTGACAGCAGGCGATTGGCGCGGCGCATGTTGAGGATACTTTGGACAGATGATTTTCCCAAATAGTGGTCCAGTAAGTAAAACTGATCTTCTTCAAAATATTGCGATACAAAATGAAAGAGCGTTTCGGCACTTTTCTTACTTGTGCCAAATGGTTTTTCAATAACAAGGCGGAGGTCTTCTTTCTTTGTTTTTCTGGTTTCTGCAAGATGTTTGATAATGTCGTGAAACACCACCGGTGGGGTGGAAAAATAGGCAATGTGTGGTGTTTTTGGTGTGACCTTGCACGTGTTTTTGAGATACGCACGGTAGGAAATAAAATCTTTCCGTTCGTCATATTGCCCAGTAAAGTAATACATGCGTGCGACCATGGCGTTGAGTACGCTGAGTTTGATATCTGTTCCAACATGAGTCACCACGCTTTCTTTTACCACACGATGAAATTCTGACCGTGTCATTTTGGTGCGCCCATAGCCAACAATGGTATATTGTTTGGGAAATCTTTTTTGCAGTGCCATGGCATAGAGCGATGGAAAAATTTTGAGTTTTGCCAGGTCACCCGATGCACCAAAAATGGTCAGCACAAATGGTGCGTCAATAGCACGCAAATGAAAAGGAGTATTTTTTTTGGTGTGTTTCATATGACAATGGGTTAGGACCAACGGGTGTGAAATGATCCCGGTGCATCTATGCGCTCGTAGGTGTGCGCACCAAAATAATCTCGGAGACCCTGAATCATATTTGCGGGAAGTTGTTTTTCTATCATTGATTCAAAATAAAACAAGGATGACGCAAACGCGGGAATTGGTACCGCACTGCTGGTCGCTTCGGAAACAAGCTGGCGCAGTTTTGGACTGTGTTTTTTTAAGAGGAGTGTCACAGCGGGGATAAGAAATACATGTTTTCCCGCATGTCTTTTGAAATGAATGTGGAATACGTTGAGCAGTTTGGCTCGAATAATACAGCCACCTTCCCAAATACGTGCTACCTCTGCCATGTCTATGTCCCAGCCTTCCTCTTGTGCGGCTTTTTCTATGAGGTCAAACCCCTGGGCAAACGTACTGATGATGGATGCATAGAGTGCATCTTCCAACAGTGCGACAAATGTTTTTTGAGATGTTTTTCCTTTTGGATGTGTGTGTGGAAATGTGTTATTGAGTCGTGTGCGGGTTTGTTTTTCTGTTGATACGTACCGTGCATACACGGCCTGGGTGATGGTTGGAACGGCGATGCCACGATCCAGTGCATCAATAGAGGCCCACTTGCCGGTGCCTTTGTTACTGGCGGTATCTAAAATATTGTATATCAAGCAGCATTGTCCTTTCTTTTCATCTTTTTGTTTCAATACGGGGACGGCAATTTCAAATAAATAGGAGTTGAGTTTTTTGTTGTTCCATGCAGCAAATATATCTGCTATCTCGGGGGCTTCTCGTTTGTATACGTTTCGAAGCAGGGCGTATGTTTCTGCCATCAGCTGCATGATACCGTATTCAATGCCATTGTGGACCATTTTGATATAGTGTCCGGCGCCATTGTTTCCCACATAGGTCACGCAGGGCTTTCCTGCAAAGTCCTTTGCCGCAATAGATTGAAGGAGTGGTTTCACAATGTTCCAGCCAGCCTTATTGCCACCAGGCATCAGACTGGGGCCGGTGAGTGCCCCTGCCTCACCACCACTCACGCCACACCCAACAAAGTGAATGCCTTTCTTTTTGAGTGCAAGATATCTTTGTTGTGTGTCACGGTAGTGAGAGTTGCCACCATCAATAATCACATCTCCACGGTTCAGATGGGGAAGGAGGCTGTGTATCACTGCCTCAACCGCAGGGCCTGCGGGGACCATGATAAGTATTTGGCGAGGACGCTGAAGTGACCGAACAAATGCTGGAAGTGATTTGAGGGGAATCAAATACTCATTTCCGTGTTCCATCATGAATGCTTTTGTTTTTTTGTATGTTCTGTTGTAAATGGCGGTATGCATGGATCGGCTTGCAATATTTCTTGCAAGTGCAGCCCCCATGGCTCCGAGGCCAATGACTCCAACAGTTGCGACAGGCATTTTTTGTTTCCCCATAGGTGACAGTTAGGTATGTGTAATACGATGATAGTCGTCGAGAAATCGTTCAATATCGTCTTCACCAAAATAGCTTCCAGTTTGTACTTCAATCACAATAAGTGGCTCTGCGCCGTCATTTCCCAGGCGATGTTTATCTTGGATGGCAATATCTAACGCAGTTCCTGGAACAAGTGGTATGGTTTCATCGTTCAATAGTGCGTACCCGGTACCAGACACGACAAACCAATGTTCCCGTCGTTTGAAGTGGCGTTGATAGCTGAGCCGTGCGCCGGGGTTTACGACTAGCTCTTTTACTTTATGAGTCGGTAAATCAAGCAAATTGGTAAACCCCCCCCACGGTCGTTCTTCTGTAAACTGTCGTTGTTCCATAGTATGTATTACTTGTTTCTTTTCTTTGCCAAGTTGGTGACGGTGAGTTTCTTCGCTAATTCTACGCCTGGTTGGTTAAATGCATTGATCCCATACATCTCACCCAACAGCGCGGTGGCTCCTTCAAACAACAGAAACAGTGCTCCCAGGTGATATGCATCGAGGGTATCAATCGTAATGGTCAAGTTTGGCCGTTTCCGTTTGGTGAGCGCTGCTGTGGTACCTTCTCGCTCTGCATCCATGAGATCATTCATACTGGCCCCCTGAAGATAGCCGAGTTTGGGATGATGTGTATAGAGTGTTGGAAAACGGAGCGTCTTGTGTAACTTTTTTACATGCATGAACATGAGCAGCTTGTCATTGGGACCTTCATTATACAGCTGCGCTTGGGAGTGTTGGTCTGTTGTGCCCAGTGCACGTACTGGTGTGATACCAGTGTGCACGGTTTCTCCCGCATCGTTTACTTCCTTACCAATACTTTCTGCCAAAAGTTGGCGGTACCAGTCGGCAAATGACAACAGCTTTTGTGCATATGGCATCATGACCGCGATAGACTTGCCCTTACGATTCAAGGCATACTGAGTTTTTGCAATTTGGTAGGGGAGGTTTGTTTTTGCGTCTGGTGTCAAAAATATGTCACGCATGTCTTGTGCACCAGCCAATAGTTTTTTTATATCAATACCCACCAGAGCTGCCGGAATCAGGCCGACGGTAGAGAGTACGGCAAAGCGTCCTCCTACGGGACCGTGTTCTATTTGTTCTATGCCTTCTTTTTCTGCCAGCTCACTGAGTGTTCCATTTCCAATGTGAGTAATAGTGATAAAATGGTTTTGCACGTTCTTTTTTGCTTGTTTCACTTTTTGTTGAAAATATAACAATGGTCCCAGCGCTTCTGCTGTGTTTCCAGACTTTGATACAACAATAAATAATGTTTTTTTGATATCAATCACGTCTTCTATTTCTCCATAGAGTGTTGGGTCGACGTTGTCGAGCACATGCAGTGTTGGGTGGAGTCGTGTGGTGCGCTCGTTGTCATAGAGGTGTGTGAGTGCCTGGTGTATACAAATAGTCCCCAGTGCCGAGCCGCCAATACCAATGACGACGATATGTTGATACTTTCCACGCATGCGTGTCGCAAATTCTTGGACTTGTTTGAGTACTGCTGTGTCGTCGACAATGCTATAAAATTTTTGTCCACGCGTGTGCATGGCATTGATAAGATGCACCAATTCTTTTTGCGAGGTAGCAAGATCTTTTTTTGCCAGGCCATGTGTGGTACCGACAGAAAAAATGTTTTTTAGATCAAGTGAAATCATACCGAGAGGGAGAGATTAGTCTGCTAATTTTTTGGTGAGTTCACCACTTGCTTGGAGTTGTGCCAGGTCATCAAATCCGCCGATAAACTCGTCTCCAATGACGATCATGGGAACGGTTTGCCAGTGATATTTGTCTGCCATTTCAGCACGGAGTTCGGCATCGTCTTCTACATTAATTTCTTCGTACGAAACAGCGAGTGCATCAAACAGTGCTTTGGCACGTTTGCAATATGGACAGTACGTGGTGGTGTAGATTTTTACGGGTTTCATAGCTGTATATTAAGAAAAAGGGGAGCGTGATGTGTCTGAATTTTTTTTGAATACACCAAGGGTGTTGTGTTGTGGTATGTTTGTTTGGTCGAGAAAGGGAGTCTCCATATAATGCAGATGTATTTTTTGTGGATGGACGAGTACGTCTACTATATCACCTGTGTGTATATATTGCTCTGGGTTAAACCAAATATTGTCACTTTTAAATGTGGTGACGGAACCGCTTCTTGGGTCTGTGCCTTCTGCCCAAATTCTATATGGGCTTTGATTGTTTACTTTATAATTTTTTCTATATTCAATCTGGGTGACTGTGGAGGAAATACGCATGCCAAATTGTTTCAGGTATTCGATCTGTTTTTTTCTTCGGAGCATGATGCTGCCAGGAATAATCCCCACCAATGCAAATATCATACCCATGCCTCCCATGATGAGTGGAAAAGTATACAGGGTTGAAAATGCGTTAATCTTTGCCTGCTCTGGTTCTTCTGCGCGGTATAAGACTTCTACCTGTTCGTTGCGAGAAAATGCTGCTGGGTTGGCACTTGTGCCGGATATAAACGTTATGTTTTCCCCTGCTGCTGTTGTATAGGCTACTTCTGGAGCATAGGTGGATCCATCATCATCGCGTTGTTCAATAAGGTCTATGACGACGCCGGGAGCGCGGAGTGCCTCCGCTACAAATTGTTTTTGGTTTACAAAAACAAAGATACTGCCAACCGTTGCTGCCACACCAATGATTCCAAACAGACCAAGTACCCAAAATCCTTGTTTCATATTATGACGTCAATAAATTATTCCAATCTTCTGCAAAGCGGCGTAGCCCATCATCTGTCATGTCGTGTTGTATATGGTATTCTTGCCAGGCTTTTTCCAGAGAAAGTGTTTCGTAGGGGATGGGGGATAATGTGGGATGGATAAATTCAGCGGCGTCGGAGACAGGCATGCCAGCCGTGGCCCACTCGTCAATTGCCTGTTTGTATGACGTAGTAATGTCAGCACCCACTGCAATTGCTTTTGCCAGTTGTTCGCCATTTCGGATACTGGCAGCAAGGACGTCTACATGTCCATCCCCGTCACGATACATCTTCAGAATGTTTGTTATGAGGTCCATGCCGTTGTTTCCTTTGTCATTGACGCGGCCAATAAATGGGGAAATAAATACATCTCCTTTTTTTGCTCCCTGTGTTGCGGCGTATACCGCAGCTGCTTGTTCTTGTGAAAAACAGAGGGTCATATTGACGCGCATGCCTGCTCCGACGAGTGTTTCGGCTGCCGCAAGACCGGCCGTGGTAATGGGAAGTTTGATGTGTGCATTTGGGATCCAGGTATACATGTCTTTGCCCTGGGCAATCATGGCTTCTGCAGTGGTATCTGCGTCTGCATAGACCTCTATAGATACTGACCCATTGGGAATTTTTTTTGAAATTTCTTGCACACGAGATTTGTACAATGCGTATAGCGCTTCTTGTTCAAATTGTAGGCCTTCTTCTCCACGTTCTTTTTTTAGTGCGGAAATAAAGTTACTCGGGTTGGTAGTTTGTCCATCAAGAAAGCCAAGGGTTGCTTGTATCTGATCCATTTCTGAGAGGTCACTTCCATCAAGGAAGATTCTGGTATGCATGTTTTCTGGTCGGGCCATAAAAGTAGTGGGTAAAAAACAAGTAGTGGTAGTATAGCATGTTGGGTGGAAGTTGGCACAGGTGTGTATATTTCTGTTGTTCAAGCTATAAAAAAACACCACCCGCTCGAGTACTGGGTGGTGTTTGGCGAAAAAATGAATAGTGCGGTCCTTACTTCGCTTCAAGATTGAATGCGATAATCATTTCATCGTTAATGATCGCGTCTCCAAGTTCTTTAAAGAGAGATCCTGAACCAAAGTTGACATTCCAGAGGGTACGATCAAGCGTGACCTCGGCAGACGCAAGCCACATGCCGTCTTTTTGTTCTAGAGTTGTTGCAAGCGTCACAGGGTTGGTCACACCGTGAAGAGTCAAATTTCCTGTCACATCTGCGGTTGTGTCACTGGTATATGTGACGGCAAGAATGTCAAATGTTGCTTCAGGAAATGCCGCGACATCAAAAAAATCTTCAGACATAAGGTGGGTTTCCAGCATCACTGCATTCATAGCCACCTCGCTGTCTCTTGTCAGATCGAGATCTTTTATGGTGGTCATGTCAATGGTGACAGATCCACCTGTCAGTTTTCCTGCTTCCAGTGTTAATGTTCCTTTTGACAGTGCAATGGTACCATGATGTGTCGCACCAATTTTCTTTGCACCACTCCAGGTCATGATACTTGCGTCGGTATCAACTGTGATGGTTCCATCTTGTACTGCTTCTTCCACCACTACTGTTTCTTCCACAGGTTCGATGGTATTTGCTTCTCCTGCGCCGGCTTCTGGTGTCACGGTGCCAGAACATCCTGCTCCGACAAGGACGAGAGCCATGGCAGGGAGGATAAACAGGCTGAGTCGAGTTTTTTTCATATGTGTGTGTATTATAAATAATAAATAAGTAATATATATGTGTTACACGTCCGAGATATCTCGTGGGGAAAGGAGGTGCATAGTCCAGTCAGTGACAACAAGCAGGCGTTTCCTCCATGAAAGGAGTTTCATGAGATAGATGGTTCGCCAGAGCCACCATGCAAGTCGACCACGGATAAAGAGTGGGCCGATTTTACCGGTTGCGTACCACTGTCCCAGTGATACGAGTGTCCCTTTGAGGGTAATATCCAGCTCCTTGAGTGGGTGATTTTTAATAAGCGCAATAATATTTTTTGCTGCCAACTCTCCTTGTGCCACAGCGA
>Ga0210057_1010840_pt1 | contig 10219 bp, 8 predicted proteins | sample CryGeyCG2114_010_2_FD_183968 | JGI IMG/M metagenome (GOLD analysis project Ga0210057, IMG submission 183968) | Groundwater microbial communities from aquifer - Crystal Geyser CG10_big_fil_rev_8/21/14_0.10 (SPAdes) (version 2) | ecosystem: Environmental > Aquatic > Deep subsurface > Groundwater ...
AGACTTGGCTAAGGAAGGTTGGTGGGGTGTCCGAGTGGTTTAAGGAGACAGTCTTGAAAACTGTTATACCTGAAAGGGTATCGTGAGTTCGAATCTCACCCCCACCGCCAATTAGAAAATATATCCTTGAAACAAAAACTTTATAAAATATTATCCATTCTATTCAAGAACTTCTTGGCTTTTTTAGTTGGCGCGCTTTTAGCGATAACCGCTACCCTACTCTGCGCAGAACCGCTTTTGAAGGCAACCATCAAACAAGACGTAGGACTCGGCATTATTGCCGTAGCTCCGGCTTTTATCGTGATCTATTCCATTATATTCGGAGTGGCGGGAGGAATTATCGCTGTAATTATTTATAATCTAATAGGGTTTACAAAGCGAAGAAAATCACTAAAAGATAACGGAATCGCCAAATTTTAAAAACCGCCTCAAAGCGGTTTTAAAATACGCCAAAAAAATATTTAAAGCCCTGGATTTGACTGAAAAATGAGCAGAAAATATTTTAAAAAGAGCATTACCATTACCCAAAAAATAGAGGCAAAAACAGCTCCTGCTACAAAACCGGACAAACCCGAGGCCAATATATTCCCGACCCTAAATTTGAACTTACGATGCTCCTCACAAATGAATTCTTTTAAAAATTTTATCATATGAGAATTATAGCATACCGGGTCAGTAGAAATTCGATCAATTATACACATAACCTTTTTATATTATTTATCTGTTTTTATTTCCAGATAGTAATTATTTATAAATTACGGTCGCCCTAGGCGACCCGATCGAATTTTTCATCCCTACGGGAGATCTACCGAAGGTACGACACTGCCCGGCATACTATAAAAAATACAAAAACTTCTGATATACTTAATAAAATGTCCATCTTACCATCTATAATTGAAAAATCTTTTTGGGCGCTGCCTATCCACGAATGCCTGAATATTTTAGAAACCAGCCACGAGGGTCTTTCCGAAGAAGAGGCTAAAAAACGATCTTTTGTTTTCGGACCCAACGCCATCCCAGAAAAATCAAAGATCACCAAGACAAAGATATTCCTAAATCAGCTTAGGAGCCCGCTCATCTTCATACTTTTGATAGCCGGCATAATAACGATATTTTTAAAGGATTATACAGATGCCGCATTCATCATAGTTGCCGCTCTAATAAATTGCGTGTTGGGATTTTACCAGGAGAACAAAGCCGAGACGGCGCTCAGCCACTTAAAAACTTATATTGAAAAAAGGACGAGGATATTGAGAGATGGACATGAATACGAAATTGATGCCAAACAGCTCGTTCCCGGTGATGTCATCCATATCTCTCAAGGAGAAAGAATTCCTTGTGATGCCCGCCTTATTTACACAAATAACTTTATAGTTGACGAAGCGACTCTGACCGGAGAATCTCTGCCTGTGCAAAAAAATACTGAGCCGGTAAATTTCCAGGCTGTGCTTGGCGACCAAAAATGCATGATCTTTGCCGGAACATTGGCGGTCCAGGGATTTGCCAACGCCATCGTTTCCACGACCGGAAAGAACACCGAGATTGGAAAGATCGCTGAAATGGTCGGAGAACAAGATACGAAAAGCCCGCTTCAAAAAGACATAACAAACTTCAGTCTCAAAGCCACTATATTCCTAACCGTAGTAACACTGGCAGTTTTCCTGATTGGAATATCTTACGGAAAATCCGTATTTGAGATGTTCCTGACTTCAGTTGCCATACTCGTAGCAGCAATTCCGGAGGGCCTGCCAATAGCTATGACTGTAATTTTAGCGGTCGGAGTCCAAAGATTGGTAAAAAAGAAAGGCGTGATAAGAAAACTGCTTGCCGCCGAAACGCTCGGCAACACGACCATAATATTAACTGATAAGACCGGCACCTTAACCGAGGCTAAAATGACGCTTTCTAAAACACAAAGTTTCAAAACAGATTTTGATGAGGAGGAGCTTCTTAAACTCGCCCTTCTCAATACCGACGTCGTCATAGAAAATCCGAAAGAAGCGCGGGAAAAATGGCGTATACTGGGACGCCCCCTAGAAATAGCCGTCGTAAGAGCCGCAGCCGGCAATGGAGTATATCTAAACAAAGTAAAAAAAGAAATAAAAGTAAGCGACTTCCTGCCTTTTAATTCTTCAAATAAATTTTCCGCGTCAATTATTGAATACGGAGGCGAAGAAGTTATAACATTTTTCGGAGCGCCGGACATTCTTTTAAAGATATCAAATAAAAGCCCCGAAGAGATCAAAAAAATAAATCTGGAAATAGATAAAATGGCCTACGGCGGAGAGAGGGTTCTGGGAATAGCCATGAAAAAAAATGCGCAAAAAAATAAACTCAATCTTTTCAATGAGAAATTTTCCGGATTAACTTTCCTGGGAATTATTTCTTTCAAGGATCCGATAAGGACCGGCGTGAAAGAAACCATACACAACATTGAACAGGTTGGCATAAGAACCATCATCGTCACGGGCGATCATTTGGGCACAGCCGAAGCCACAGCAAGAGAGCTCGGCTATTCGATCAAAAAAGAGAATGTGATCAACGGCTCGGAACTGGATTCTATCTCTGATCCAGAACTTAAACGCAGGCTCCCCACGCTCAAGATAGTCTCCAGAATAAGCCCCGAAGGAAAATCAAGAATAGTCAAAGCCTTCCAAGACATAGGAGAAATAGTGGCAATGACCGGAGACGGGATCAATGACGCGCCCAGCCTCAAACAGGCCGACATCGGCATCGCTATGGGTTCGGGCAGCGACGTTGCCAAAGATACTTCAGAGCTAATCCTTCTGGATAATAATTTCCAAACGATCGTGTCTGCCATTGAAGAAGGTAGAAGGATTATAGAGAACATTAGAAAGGCCATAATCTACATCTTCCTAACCCTACTGGATGAACTCATATTGATAGGCGGATCACTGGTCCTCGGGCTCGCTCTTCCACTCAACGCCCTGCAAATCCTTTGGGTGAATTTCTTTGCAGACAGTTTTCCGGCCATAGCTTTCGCCTCTGAAAATCATTTTAAATACGTCCTTCAAAAACCCGTAAAAAATGAGGGGGTAATCAATAAAGATATGGGATTCCTGATCATCGCCATCGGATTAACCACTAGTGTTTTCCTAATGGCAGTCTATTACTTTCTGGCAAAGAACGGCTTCAACCCAGAACTGGCAAGAACCTTCACGTTCGCTACTTTCGGCACCTACTCCCTATTCTCTGTATTTTCCATCAGGAATATGAGAGAGGGAATAATCAAATATAATCCTTTTTCAAACACATATTTGGACGGCGGGATACTTATCGGCTTTGCGCTTATGGCTATAGCTATTTATTTGCCATTTATGCAGAACCTGCTAAAAACAACCGCCCTTCCTTTAAATTGGCTTCTTGCAGTTTTCGGAATAGGTATAATTAATATAGTCCTTCTGGAAATTGGTAAATTTATTAATAATAAAAGAACATGGAACAAATAACAAAAATAATTAAAAAATCTTTGCCAGCCGTAGTTTCTATAATCGCAACCAAAAGCTTAAGGGAGCTTGAAAAGGAATTGCCGGCCGAAATATTTCCGCTGCTCCCCTTTGGCATGCCAGACCTTAAAATACCCGAAGACAAGATCAATGCGCGCGGAATAATTGAAATAGGAAATGGATCAGGATTCATAGTTGATTCAACCGGAATAATTTTAACCAATAAACACGTCATCGCCGACCCCGAAGCCGAATATGAGGTTTTAACATCCGGCGGTAAAAAATATAAGGCATTGGTTTTGGCCAGAGATCCAATTTGCGATGTGGCCATTTTAAAGATCCCGGCAATAGATCTCCCAACCCTTAAACTTGGCAACTCCGATAAAATTGAACTAGGAGAAACTGTTTTGGCTATCGGCAACGCGCTTGGCATTTTCCAAAACACTGTTTCAAGAGGAATAATTTCCGGACTCTCAAGGAACATTTCGCCCAATGAAGAAAATAAAGAAACCGACGTCCAGCAACTAAGAGGCCTTATGCAAACCGATGCCGCTATCAATCCCGGCAATTCCGGCGGACCGCTTATAAATTTAGAAGGCGAAGTGGTAGGAATAAACGCGGCCATAATTTCAGGCGCTCAAAATATCGATTTTGCCATCCCTATAAATAGCGCAAAGAAAGATCTTAAGGATGTGACGTCTTTCGGTGAAGTCCGCCGTCCCCTTTTAGGCATCAGGTATGTGAATGTAGATAAAAATCTCAAAGAAAAGATGGGTCTCCCGGTAGATTACGGAGCAATAATAGTCGGTAAAAAAGGAACGTATGAAGCCGTATTAAAAGATACGCCTGCATACAAGGCTGGAATAAAAGAGGGAGATATCATCATTGAATGCAACGGGCAAAAAATAACAAACGCCGAAAATATCCAGGATGTTTTAGAAAAAATGAGCGTTGGAGAAACTATGAAAATGAAGCTGATCAGAAAGGGAAAGGCATTAGAAGTATCTATAAAGCTTTCTAAAAGGAAATAAAGAAACACTCGCTGTTTTTTATTTCCTACCGGCATCGGCGTCATCCGCTTCCTGCGAGCGGATGCGCCTGAGTCTCGTTCTGATGGCAGAGCCAAGCCCATCAGAACTCCGAATCTGCCGCACGGAAACAAAAAACATCTCGTTAAAATTAAACTAAATATAAAGACTACTTAATAAAAATTGGGTTTTTTTATAACTCCGGAGTGGCGGTTGTTGTGGTCGCCTCATTTGCGCTCGGATTGAACGCCGGCACTTTGAAATATTCAACAACTTTTTCAGAAACGGGAACAGTAATATCGTTGAGCTTATTCAGATTCATAAATATATAAAAAATAACCACTATTACACCCACCATTAAGACGGTGCCTATGAATTTATCCATGTTTAAAATTTAATTTAACTATATAGGAATTATTATAGCTAAAAACTCTTCAAAATACCACTTTCCAAGTTCTGTTTTACCCCACTTGACGAATTAGTTGAATTGTGATATACTATACAAATTAAGGATTAAATATGCGGTGCGAAAAAATTAATAATTAATAAATCCGCCTTTGCTAAAGCTATGGCGGACAAAGTAAAAACTATGACAAATATACTTAAAAATAAATTTTTCATAAGCCTTTTAGCTTCTACCCTTGTTTCAATGGCTCTTTTAAGCACGGCTTATGCCGCGGAAATAACTATTACCACTTATAATGCCGATGGCGACACTATCAATTCAAACAGCGCTGTTTTAAAAGGCGTTGCTGATGTGACAGAACATATGGCAGACGCTTGGTTTGAATATGGAACAAGCGCGTTTTTAGGGCAATCTACCCCTAAAAATGTCATAGGCTTAAATTTTACACCTGTTACTTTTGACGCCGTCATTAACGGATTAACCGCCAATACTACTTATTATTTTCAAGCTGTTGGAAGAAATATAGATACCAATCTTGAAGTTCGCGGCAGCATATTGCCTTTTACTACAAACGCTACCGCTACAACTCAAGGCAATAATTCCGGCTCAAATTCTAATTCAAACTATATCAGTGGCGCTCCGGAAGCGACCACTAATTACGTCATTGCTGATTCTATTGAATCAAACTCTGCTATATTGGACGCATATATAAAATCAAATGGTTCTAATACTGTGGCGTGGTTCACGTATTGGTCTTGTGAAACAAACGATATTTCAGACCAGAAAACTGAAAAGTGGCGCGTAAGCGTTACTGATTATCAAACAGATTTTCAGCAAAAAATCACTGGTTTAATGCCTGATACTTGCTATTACTTCAGAGGCGAAGCCGAAAATGACAATGGCACAGCCTCCGGAAATGATCGCGTTTTCAGAACTAAAGCAACTTCAAACGGATTAAGTTTTAGCCAACCGGTGGTGCTTACATCTCCGGCAATGTTTGTCCGCGAAAATTCAGCCCTGCTTAACGGAAGCGTTGTTCCCGGCAACACCGAAACATCTGTTTGGTTTGAATGGAGTGAAAATCCGGAAATGACCATCTGACTCAATAGAAGCGTTGGACAAAGCGCCGGCTCAGGAGACGGCGAAGTTTATACAGCCTACTCTTTAACCAATTTGGTATTAAATAAAACTTATTATTTCCGAGTTATCGCTCAAAATGCTTATGGCACTACAAGAGGAACAGTAAAACTATTTACTACCATTAAAACTGCCGTTGTTGCCCCGATCATACCAACTGCTAATGCCGCTACGCCATCTGTTTCTCAGAGATCGGATAAAGCTCTGACCATGGAAGTTGAATTTGATAATACTAATCCTAGAGCCGGAAGCAAGGCAATTTACGGCCTGAATTACAAAAATATTTCCGGTTCAATTCTTAAGGATGCTATCTTGAAAATTACCCTCCCTAATGAAGTCGGCTATATGAACTCCAGTTTTGCCAATGTCGCGCAAGACGGAAATATCTTAACCATGAAACTCGGCGATATTGCTCCGGGCGCATCAGGAATGGTTAGTATAAAAATAAAAATAACCGATCTCGCAAGAGCTCAAAACTTAAAATTCAACGCAGATATCTCTTATTCCAATAATGGAAAAACAGAAAATCAAAATCTTGTAAGCAACTTACAGATCAGTGAATATTCTTTGGCCGCTTCCGTCCTGGAAACGCTTGGCTCAATTTTCACTAACCTATTTGTAGATTTTATTCTTGGGTTAATGATCGGCGCCGGCGCTTATCATTATTATGTAATTAACAAAAAAGAAGAGTCTGACGCTGAAGATCCGTTGAAATAAAAAAGCGTCTCGCTGAAATTAGACAAAAATTAAATATCCCCGCATTGCGGGGATATTTTTTTATTGGAATAAATTCTTTAACAAAGCAGATAACGTATCACGCCACACAGATAATTCAGGCCTATAAAATACAGCATAAACCATTACCCCGCTCAAGACCATAACTAGCAATCCAATCATTCGCTTAAACATACCGGGTCAGTAGAAATTCGATCAATTAGATATATGCGACTTTTAATATTGCTTAACAATTTATATTTTCCAGATAGTGATTATTTACAGATTACGCCCCGCTAAGCGGGGCCAATCGAATTTTTCATCCCTACGGGAGATCTACCGAAGGTACGACACTGCCCGGCATACCCTAAGTGTATGCCCGATGAAACTGCTAATCAAATACTAAATAACAATGTTTATAAGCTTGTCCTGAACGAATATGATCTTTTTGTGCTTACTGGTTCCAACATATTCTTTCACTCTTTCTCTGGCCAAAACCAGCTTCTCCGCCTCGCTTTGAGAAATACCTCTATGGAACATAATTTTATCCCTAAGCTTGCCATTTACTTGAACCAAAAACTCAATCTCTTCATCTTCAATTAGATGTTTGTTAAATTCCGGCCAAAGCTCCAAATGGACAGATTTTTTATTGCCAATTTTTTCCCAAAGCTCTTCGGCCAAATGCGGGGTAAATGGAACAATGATCTTAATAAAATTATCCGCCATACCCTTATTGATTGCCTCTTTCTTCTTCTCCATCTCATTAAGAAGGATCATTAAAGAAGAAATGGCTGTGTTAAATTTAAAATCAACTATATCCTCCCCCACCTTCTTGATCGTTTTATGAATCGTCCTATTCAAGTCTTTGTGCTCTTTACTAAGAACGTTCTCGGTCTTTATTTTTTTATTAAAATCCAACTTGCTGAATAGATCAAAAACTCTGTTCAAAAATCTGTAAGCGCCCAAAATTCCGGTTGGATCCCATGTTCCGCCCTGGCTATACTCCGCCATAAAGCAAAGATAGACCCTCATTGAATCCGCTCCGAATTTTTCAACCAATGCGTCTGGATCTACAACATTGCCTCTGGACTTTGACATTTTTTGCCCGTCCGGTCCCAAGATCATGCCTTGGTGGCGTAAAGACAAAAATGGCTCCTTAAAGTCCAAATATCCCTCATCATGCAAGAACTTGGTAAAAAATCTGGCGTAAAGAAGATGCATTACTGCGTGTTCCGGCCCGCCTACATACATTTTTACAGGCAACCAATCTTTTATTTTATTGGAATCTGCAAAAACTTTTTTATTCTTAGGATCAACATAGCGCAAATAATACCAGGAAGAATCTACAAATGTATCCATGGTATCGGTTTCCCTTTCTGCCATAGCTCCGCATTCCGGACACCTGACTTTTAGGAACTTTTCGGATTTTGCGAGCGGCGATCTGCCCAAGCCATCGGGCAAGTAATCCTTGATCTTCGGAAGAACAACGGGCAAATCCTTTTCCGGAACCGGCACCGTGCCGCATTCCTTGCAATAGATCATCGGTATCGGAGTGCCCCAATATCTCTGACGGCTGATCAGCCAATCTCTGAATTTATAATTCACTTTTTTCTTGGCTCCGATAGATTCAATGATCCTGTCTTTAGCAATATTATTCGGAAGATTATTCAGTTCTCCAGAATTCACCATAACTCCATCTTCTAAAAATGCTTCTTCTAGCTTGTCTGTCTTGCCATCTTCGGAAATAACCTGAACTACCGGCAATTCAAATTTTTTGGCAAATTCAAAATCCCTTTCATCGTGCGCCGGCACGGCCATAACGGCTCCGGTGCCATATCCGCCCAGAACGTAATCGGAGATCCAAACCGGAATGATCTTTTTATTGAATAGATTAACAACTTTAATACCTTGAAGTTCTACTCCGGTTTTTTCTTTAACATTGGTCATTCTGTCCAACTCGGTTTTATGCTTGGTACTTTCAATGTAATCTCTGACACTGTTTTTGTTCCTTATCCTGGCTTCCAAAATTTTAATAAGCGGATGCTCCGGCGCCAAGACTAGATAGGTTACGCCTGAAAGCGTATCGGCGCGGGTAGTAAATACGGTTATTTTTAATTCGGAATCTTCAATGGGAAATTCTAATTCGGCGCCCTCGGACCTGCCTATCCAATTTTTCTGCATTGATTTGGTTCTTTCCGGCCAATCCAAAGTTTCCAGATCCTCTAAAAGCCTGTCCGCATAATCAGTGATCTTTAACAGCCACTGCGTAACTTCTTTTTGTTCTACCGAACTATTACAACGATCGCACTTCCCGCCCTCGGCCTGTTCATTTGCCAATACTGTCTTACAAGATGGGCACCAATTGGCGGCAACTTTTTTGCGATAAGCCAGCCCCTTCTTAAACATCTGCAAAAATATCCACTGATTCCATTTATAATATTCCGGAAGGCACGTGATTATCACTCTGGACCAATCATAGATGTTTCCCATGCTTTCCAACTGCTTAGTCATATTCTTAATGTTGGACAGGGTCCATTTTTCCGGCGCAACATTATTCTTGATAGCGGCATTCTCCGCCGGCAAACCAAAAGCGTCAAAGCCGGTCGGGCTCATCACGTTGTATCCCTCCATCATCTTAAAGCGGGCAAAAACATCGGCCCCGGCAAAATTATACCAATGACCGATATGCGCATTGCCTGACGGATAAAGAAACATCGTCAGATGATAATAATTCTTTTTACCCTTAACGTTGTCCTTAGCGGTAAAAAGCTTTTTTTGCTTCCAATATTTCTGCCACTTCGCCTCTATTTTTTTATGATTATAAGCCATAGATGCAAAATTTAATTATTACCATTTTAGCCCTAAAAGCTGATAGTAGCAATAGTTTAATTACTAAAATACCCGATTAATGTTCGGGGATTTTAGCTCGTACCTTAACTAAAAATTATTTAGAATACAGATCATTCAAAACCTTTCGGGTATAAGAACCTATATAGCCGGTACCAGGAACATTGGTAAAATTATGTTTCTTCTGAAAACAAACAACTCCTGCTCTGGTAAGCCTGTAGAAATTGCCGGTAACCGGACCGGTATAACAACCCTCCATAACTAAAGCGTTTTGAAGAGCTTCTACATCTTTGTCGTTTGTTAAGCCATAATACAAATCTTTATTCCAGATATAAGAGAATAATTCTGTTTGTTCAACGGCAATTGTGGGTTCTTCCTCGGATGAAAGAATAGTCCCCGAACTAACGTTCGTCGGAGCCGCGACCGAAGTTGCTGAAGTCTGGCTTGTCGCCACAGGAGAAACAGATTGCTGATCTGAATTAACTATTCCAAACTGCGTTTTCAGTTTATTAACCATTTCTATTAACGCATTAATTTGTTGTTGTAAGAAGGATGTATTAGAAGAGGGCACGGCAGTTACTGATGGAGAAACCACAGTTGTTTGAGACGCTGAAGGCGCG
>Ga0210057_1010841_pt1 | contig 10218 bp, 8 predicted proteins | sample CryGeyCG2114_010_2_FD_183968 | JGI IMG/M metagenome (GOLD analysis project Ga0210057, IMG submission 183968) | Groundwater microbial communities from aquifer - Crystal Geyser CG10_big_fil_rev_8/21/14_0.10 (SPAdes) (version 2) | ecosystem: Environmental > Aquatic > Deep subsurface > Groundwater ...
CAACATATTGATAATTAAATCAATAGTGGGCAGTTATCCACATCATAAAGACTAAATATTACTTATATGATAAAATTATGTCATTAAATATACTACTTATGCCTAAAACAATTGTTGTTCTACCTGCCTATAATGCAGCTAAGACTTTAAATAAGACAGTTAGTGATATTCCCAAAGAATATGTTGATGAAATAATTCTAGTTGATGATTGTAGTAATGATGAAACTGTTCAAATTGCTAATGACTTAGGGCTAATTATTGAAAGACATGAATCTAATAAAGGCTATGGTGCTAATCAAAAGACATGCTACACTGCCGCCCTCAAACATGGAGCAGATATTATTATAATGTTACATCCGGATTATCAATACGATCCAAAATTAATTAAATATTTTGTAGAGTTTATTCGGGATGATTATTTTGATGTCATGCTGGGTTCACGTATCAGATCAAGACGTGAAGCATTAGCTGGTGGCATGCCAAGATATAAATATTTCTTTAATAGATTATTATCTTTATTTGAAAATATTGTTACTGGTTACAATTTATCTGAATGGCATACTGGCATGAGAGCATACAAGCGAGAAGTTTTAGAAAAAATAAATTACAATAAATTATCTAATGATTTTGTTTTTGATAGTCAAATGCTGTTTAGCATTGTTAAAAAGCAATACCGAATTGGAGATATCCCTGTACCAGTAAGATACTTTGCTGAAGCTTCAAGTATAAATTTAGAACGTAGTATTACATATGGACTCCAAACATTATGGGAAATAGTTAAATTTATTTTTAAATAAAATGTCAAAAGTTTTATTTTTTAATCCACCCTGGAGAGAATATGTTTACAATAATACTAATATTAAAACTGGGGCCCCAAGTTATCCCAACTTAACACTTGCAACTCTTGCTGGAAGCATTGACAAGCATCACGAAGTTGAAATTATTGACTTAGATATAATTAATAACTATTATGACTCATTATTTATTAAAATAAGAGAATTTAAACCCGACCTTATTGCTGCCTCTGCGAAAACTCCTGAGTATCCGATAGTTGAGGAGATTATGACATTAATTAAAAAAAACTATCCCCAAGTAAGAACAATAATTGGGGGCGTTCACGCAACAACTAGACCGTATGATTTGGTTGAAAAAGAATGTTTTGACATCGTGGTAATTGGTGAGGGAGATAATGTAATAAATGAGATTTTATCAGAACAATCAATAGATGATGTCAAAGGCTTATTTTTTAAAAATAAAATATCAAACAAAATAGTATATACAGGAAACCGAAGTTTAATCGAAAATATAAACTTATTACCTTTTCCAAATTGGAAACTATTCGACCTTTCCAAATACAAGAATTCAAGGCTATCAAGTAGACAAAATCCAGTTGGGCATATTGAAACAAGCAGGGGCTGCTCATTTCATTGTAATTTTTGTAACAAGTTAACATTTGGTACTGTTTATAGAGAGAAAAAACCAAAAAGAGTGGTAGACGAAATGGAATATATGCTTAGTTGCGGATTTAAAGAAATTCATATAGCAGACGATAGTTTTACCCAAAACATACAGAGAGCAAAAGAAATATGTAAAGAAATTATTAGCAGAAAACTAATATTTTCTTGGTCATTAATAAACGGCATAAGAGTTGACAAAATTGATAAAGAATTTTTATTATTAGCCAAGAAAGCTGGATGTTGGCAAATTGGTCTGGGAATAGAAAGTGGCGATCAAAACATATTAAATACAATTAATAAAAAAACTTCATTAAGACAAATCATTAATGCTGTTAATTTAATTAAAGAATCAAAAATAGAATCTTTTGGGTTCTTTATTTTTGGCTTGTCCGGTGAAACTGAAGAAACAATGAAAAAAACAATTTCTTTTGCAAAAAAACTACCTCTTGATACAGCTAAATTTGATATTTGTATTCCATATCCTGGAACGCAATACTATGAGGAACTAGATGCAAATAATTTAATTATTAGTCATAATTGGCAAGACTATAGCGTCCATCAAATTACAAATCAGATATTCTCACACCCTAATTTATCTTGGGACAATATTGTCTACTATTATAAAAGGGGTTATCGAGAATTCTATTTTCGTCCTTTATATATTTTAAAAAGATTTATTCGAGATATAAAAATGGGAGATATACTATATGAAATAAAATATTTACTAACCTCACGATGGTAGATTATGGATAATATTTGCGCACACGTTAATAAAAGACTTATAAAAAATTATACAAATTATAACCTTTTCTTTTGCAATGAGTGTAATTTAATAATTAATGAGAATGTTAACAATAGCAAGCCACCATTATTGTTATATAAAAACTACTATAAAAATGAAATTCCAGTAAAGTTTAACTCATTAACTGAAAGTATAGTCAGATTATTCAGACTATGGAGAGCATTGAAAATTTTCACTTTATACCCACGAGCTAAATCCATACTTGATATAGGAAGTGGACGCGGATACCTCCTCTACTATTTAAAGAAGTATTTTCACTTTAGACGAACCGCTGGCACTCAACTTGAAGTGAATAGCTATCTTTATTCAAAAAATGAACTTGGGCTTGAAATGTACAATCAAGACTTGTTGGATCTCAAGTTCACAAATAACAATTTTGACATTGTAACCATGTGGCATGTATTCGAACATATTGAGCATCCTGAAGAATATTTAATGAGTATTCGTTCATTGCTAAATGATAACGGCAAATTAATTATCGAAGTTCCAAATTATTCATCTTGGACTAGAAAATTAACAAACAAATATTGGCTTGGTTTAGATTTAAAATACCATCGAACTTTTTTTTCTACACATACGCTCACCAACCTTCTTAAAAAAAACAATTTTAATGTTAAATTGGTACATACTTTTTCACTTGAATATTCTATATTCATTTCCGCCCAAAGTATTATTAGTTTAATTACAGATACGGATCATTCAATATTTAAATATCTTCAAGGGGAAAAACTTTCCTTTGGAAAGAAAATATTTCACTTTTGCCTACTTATCATACTATTCCCAATTTGTTTTATAATAAATTTAATTCTATTTTTTTCTAAATATGGGGAAGTAATATTAATTGTCGCCACAAAATGAACTACCTAGTTAAAATAAAAAAAATAAACTTTTGGTCTTTATTGTCATTTTTGGGGCTCATAATTCTATTCTCAGCAATAAATTGGAATAGTCTTAATATGCCATTTGAAAGAGATGAAGGTGAATATTCATACTCAGCATATATCTTAGATCGAGGAATCCTGCCTTATGAATATTCTAATTCCCAAAAACCGCCCATGATAATTTATACTTATTGGTTAGCTCAAAAAATCAATCCGGATGCTGTTTGGCCACCAAGATTATTAGCAATTATGTTTACTATGTTAACTATAATACTACTTGGTGTAATTTCTAAAAAGGAATTTGGTTATAGAGCTGGACACATTGCTATGTGGATTTCAATTCCGTTACTTTCCTTTCCCTACATAACTGCTTTAAGTGCAAATACTGAAAAATTTATGCTACTTCCTCTCGTGGGAATCCTAGCTATATACACATTTAACAAAAGCAATGCAAATTCGACCCCATTCTTTTTTGCCGGAATATGTGCCGCATTAACATTACTATATAAACCTATTGCATTATATATTTTAGTTTTTTTATTTATTATTTGGCTTCGTGAATCGTGGAAAATATCTCACAGCTTAATGTCAACTATAAAAAACATGGGCATGGCTATACTAGCTATTTTATTAACATCTTTCTTTGTTCTATTATATTTTTTACTGACTGACGGAGGAGCATCTTTTTGGAACAGCGTTATTGTATACAATCAACATTACATATCACATCTCTATAATAGTGTTCCAGAATCATTTCTTTATTATCTAAATATGTTTATCCATAAATTGTGGATATTATTTCCATTTCTTCTTTTCTATTTTATTAACAAACCAAAACAATGGTGGCTTTATTTAAGTTTATTTATTATTGCTATTCTTACGGTTATGCCAGTACCAACGGGAATTGGTCATTATTATTTAATTCTAATGCCTTTTTGGATACTAATTACAACCTCCGCAATCCAATCTCTTACACATATAATTAACCAAAAAAAAATTGACGAATGGCAAAGAGCACTAACCCTTCTAATCACATCTATAGTAATAATCGCGATTTTAATCCCTATTCAACAGCAATTTTTTCTTACTCCCAATCAGCTGAGTATTTGGATATATGGCACTGGCGGTAATCCATTTATAGAATCAAAAATCGTTGCATCAAAAATAAAAGATCTAACAACTAAAGATGATTACATTTTTGTAGCTGGGTCAGAACCTCAAATATATTTTTACAGTAATAGACTAAGCTCTTCACGATTTGTTACTACTTACGGACTAAATATTGACACACCATTAAGAGCCGAACACCAAAGAAGGGCCATTGATGATCTGAATGTGAAACCGCCCGAAATTATAATTGTTGCGCCCCACCCATTCAGCGGATTGTGGGAAAGCGGCTCACCACGTTTATTTATTAATTATTTAAATAATTTATTAAAAAATAATTATTACCTAATAGGGGGTTTTGTTTGGAATGAAATCGGTGGGCAATGGAAAGACTTTAGTAATAACGAATTTAACAATGCAAGTTTGCTGCTATATAAAAAACTATAATGTTTAATAGCTTAAAACAAAAAAATAACGTCCTTACATTACTTTCTATTATTGGTATATCTTTTCTTTTAGGAATAACTTATTGGAATAGTTTTAATATGCCTTGGGAAAGAGATGAGGGAGAATATGCCTATTCAGCTTGGCTCTTAGATCAAGGCATACCTCCATATGAAAACTCCTTTTTACAAAAGCCACCCATGATAATATATACATATTGGTTGGCACAAAAAATTAACCCTGATGCCTTGTGGCCTCCAAGAGCCTTAAGTTTTATATCTACAATTTTAACAATTTATCTATTATATTTAATAGCCAAAAAACAATTCAATAAAAAAGCTGGCCTTATAGCAGCCTGGATAGGAGTGCCCATGCTTTCACTTCCTCACATTACGGCACTAATAGTTGAAAAAAGTAACAAAGATGATAAAATATTTGTTGCTGGTTCAGAACCTCAAATATATTATTATAGTAAGAGATTAAGTGTAAATAGATTCATAATTACTTTTGCTCTTTTAATTGACACCCCTCTTAGAGATAAGCACCAACAACAAGCAATTGATGATTTAGAAAATAATAAGCCCGAGTTGATTGTTTATTCACAATTACCAAACAATGGCTTGTGGGAAAAAGGGGTACCAACAACATTTATTGATTATCTAAATAACTTAATTAATACTGAATATGAATTAATAGGTGGATTTGTTAAAGATAAAGATCAATATGGTCATCGGCAAGAACCACTTACAGAACAAAACCAAATTAATTCATCAAGTCTATTGCTTTTCAAAAAAATATGATAAATAATATTAAAAAATTTATTAATAGCTTTTTTTCTTCAAAGTGGCGACCTATATTATTTATTATAATTATTGGTGTCATTTTGTATATACCTACTCTCGGTTTTGATTATCACTATTTAGATGATAATAACTTAATAAAAGACAATTATTATAAATTAGAGAATCTTTCTCACATTGTTCAAGGTTTTAAAGAGGGAGTATTCCCCCGATCTGGTAATGACGAAACATATTATAGACCATTATTAACTACTAGCTTTGTTATTGATGCTCAATTTAGCGATGGTATATCACTTAAATCTTTTCACTTTACAAATATTTTATTGCACCTTCTATCTGCCTGTTTACTTTATTTACTGTTATTAAAACTTAAGATACAACAACCATTATCTTTTCTTTTTAGTTTATTTTTCGTCATACACCCCCTAAATGTTCACGCTGTTGCCTGGATACCAGGAAGAAACGACACCCTATTAACTGTATTTATATTGTCTGCCTTCTTATCATTTATGCACTATCTTAAATCAAGAAAAATTTGGCAATATTTATTATATATATTGTTTTTTTGTTTAAGCCTTTTAACAAAAGAAACTGCCCTAGCCTTCCCAATATTAATTCTCATTTATCTTTATATTATTCATAAAGAAAAAATAATATCTAAATTTAGTATAATTAATATCTTTTTATTGCTCACAACGACAATAGCCTGGCTGACACTACACTCTCAAATTATAGGCAAATCATTAGCTAGTGATTACAATATTATTTATAGCTTATTTACAAATTCACCCGCCATATTTGGTTATCTAGGTAAGGTGGTTTTTTTGCATAATCTATCCGTCTTTCCTTCAATATCTGACATTCCGCTTATATTTGGCATTATTGTTTTTATTGCAATTATCAGCCTATTATATTTTAGTAAAAATAAAAATTGGTCATATATATTTTTTGGCACAATGTGGTTTTTAGGAACAATGGCACCATCTTTAATTAAAAATGTTGCTAGTAATAATGAATTTGCTGATTTCTCCGAACATAGAGTATATCTGGCTTTAGTTGGATTAATTATACTTTTATCACAAATAAATATACCAATAAATTACAAAAAAATACCACATTCTATAAATATCATTATAGTTATAATAATATCTACAACATTATTCATAATTTCCTTTCAACATGAAAAAGTATATAGAGATAAAATTTCATTTTGGTCCAACGCTGTTCAATATTCACCCAGTTCTGCTTTTAATGCAAATAATCTAGGTGCGATGTATTATCTAGACAATAAGTATGACCTTGCAGAAAAATATTGGCTCAAAGCCTACAACTTAAATCCCAATGAAAAATTGGTGCAAAATAATTTGGGACTAATTTATGCTAATCGCGGTGAAAATGAAAAAGCCTATCAAGCCTACACAAAAGAATTAAAAATAAATCCTTTATATTCTAATACTCATTTCAATTTAGGACTACTTCTCTATAATACAAATAATATAGAAAAGGCTATTATTGCATGGGAAAAAACAATTGAACTTGACCCTGAATATATTAATGCTTACGAGGCTTTAATTAATCATTATCTTAATATTAATGATATAAAACAAGCTAAATATTATAAAAATATTGCAGATAATATGGGCATAGATATAGGAATAAAAATTCCAGAATAATTTAATTACCTAAAACAAAACAGGAACGTGGATACACGTTCCTGTTTTTATATAATAAATATTATATTAAATGTCTAAATTCTTTACAGACTTTGCTCTAGTCTGAATAAATTTCTTACGTGGAGCAACTTCACCACCCATTAATATTTCGAATATTTCATCAGCTTTAGCCGCATCATCAACCATGACTCTCTTCATCAATCTCGTAGCTGGATCCATAGTAGTATGCCACAATTGACTTGGATTCATTTCTCCCAAACCTTTATATCTCTGAATATTTATCTTACCAATCTTTTCACCAACACCAATATCCCCTGGTTCAGTCTCATCATCTTCTATATTTGTTCCTTTTATCTCACCACCCATTTTCTTTATCATTGGCTCAAGATCATCTTCTTTATATATGTATTCAAAATTCTTTCCCTTCTGCAAACGATATAACGGTGGTACGGCTACGAATAAATGTCCTTGCTTTATTATCTCTGGAAAATATCTATAAAATAAAGTTAATAATAAAGTTCTAATATGTGCACCATCTACATCAGCATCTGTCATAATAACTATCTTATTATATCTCAACTTTTCAATATCAAAATCCTCACCAAAACCAGCGCCCATAGCTATAATTAATGCCTTTATTTCATTATTAGCCAACATCTTATCTATTCTGGCTCTCTCTACGTTTAGAATCTTACCTCTAAGGGGTAAAATGGCTTGAAATTCACGATTACGTCCTTGTTTGGCACTTCCACCGGCTGAGTCTCCCTCTACTATGTATATCTCTGTTTTTTCATTACTACGAGATGAGCAATCAGCAAGTTTACCAGGTAATGTCATACCCTCTAAAGCACCCTTTCTCAAAACAGTATCTCTGGCTGATCTAGCTGCTTTACGAGCTTGTGCGGCTAACATACATTTACCTAATATTTCTTTAGCCTCTCTTGGATTTTCTTCTAAGAAAGCTGCAAAATAATCTCCAAATATTGATTCAACAACTGAACGCACTTCTGCATTACCAAGCTTTGCTTTTGTCTGACCCTCAAATTGTGGTTCACGTAATTTAATAGATATGACAGCTGTTAAACCTTCACGAACATCATCACCTGTTAAATTATCATCTTTTTCTTTTAAGAAATTATTATTGCGGGCATAGGAGTTTAAAGTTCTAGTTAAAGCAGATCTAAATCCCATTACATGCATACCACCTTCAACTGTATGAATATTATTAGCAAATGAATATAGTGATTCACGAAATTCACCAACATATTGTAATGCAATCTCAACTGTAATATCGTCCTGCTCTTTCTCTACATAAAATACTTTCTCTTGCTTCTTCTCATTATTTCTATTCAAATGTTTCACATAAGAAGCGATGCCACCGTCGAAATAGAAACTATATGATTCTTCTTCGGCATTTCTCTGATCTTTAATTATCATTCGAATACCTTTTGACAAATAGGCCTGTTGACGTAAATGATCAATAATTGTTTTAAAATTAAATTCAGTCACAGTAAATATTGTTGTATCTGGCAAAAATATTTGTTTGGTACCAGTTGCCTTTGAATTACCAATGGCCTTAACTTTAGCTTTTGCTTTTCCTTCAGAATATTCTTGCATCCATAATTTTCCATCACGACAAACTTCTGTTCTCATATATGAAGATAAAGCATTTACAACTGAAACACCGACGCCATGTAAACCGCCAGAAACCTTATAGCCTTCATCACCAAATTTACCACCAGCATGTAAAGTTGTCATAACCGTCTCTAAGGCACTCTTTTTAGAAACCTTATGCATATCTACAGGTATGCCACGACCATTGTCAGACACAGATACCTTTCCCTCTGGTAATAAACAAACTTCTATTTCATTACAATAACCAGCCATGGCTTCATCAATACCGTTATCTACGACTTCCCAAATTAAATGATGCAAACCTTCTTCAGCCGTATTACCAATATACATACCCGGTCTTTTACGAACCGGAGCCAATCCTTCAAGAACGGTAATATTCTGAGCAGTATACCCACCCTTAGCTGGAGCTTTTTTTACCGGTTCTTTCTTTGTTACTTTTTTTGGACTCATATTGTATTTTATATATTTATAATTGCAAAAAAAATAATGACTACTACAACCCTTATTTCACGGTAATACCATTATTTCTACCCTTCCATAATAGCATGATCAAGGGCAAAAAACAACCCCTATAACTGTTAGTAATAGGGGCTATTTTAAAGAAAAAATTAAGTAAATTTAACGTGTAGGAATATCAATATCATTATCTTTATTATTCTCTTTTTCAGTTGCCTTGGGTTGAGACATTTTTGCTCTATCTTTAGCAAGTCTATCGGCCTGTTTCTTCTTCTTTTCTTCAAACTGAATTCTCTTCTTTTCATCATGCAAACGACTCCTCTCAGCAGATAAAGCAAGCTTGGCAGCCCGTGCCTCACGCAAACGCTCTTCAACTATTGATCTGTCTTCAAATAAGATAATAACGCCGCCAAAATAGTTGGCCACAGAATTATACAGAAAACCAGAAATCAGACCAATGATAAAAGCGACCACACCAATAATAATACTCACTAAAACAGTAGCGATTAGACCGGAACCAAAACCTAAAAAATCTAATCCCGTAATGGAGCCTAATCCAAATATTAGTACAATTAAATTCACAATGACACCAATAAATAAATACACACCACCGGTAATTAAACCAATTACTTTTGCTAAGGAGATAGCATCAATTTTGACGATCTCTTTCATATTATTGTTTCTTAATAGTTAATTTATATTTTTTTTCAATTAAATTCATAATTTTACCTGTAATAACTTCAATTTCCTGTGTAGTTAATGTTTTCTGATCATTATATATTCTAACATGAAATGCCACAGAAAACTCCCCTGTTTTTTTGTTTAGATATTTATCAAACAAATCAACAGATCTAATTTCATTATCTAAAGTTAAAATATCTTCTTCTAAGCTTTGCCAATCTACTTTGCCTACCAATATAACAGAAAAGTCTTTAATAACAACTGGATACTTTGGCAATGTTT
>Ga0210057_1010842_pt1 | contig 10217 bp, 7 predicted proteins | sample CryGeyCG2114_010_2_FD_183968 | JGI IMG/M metagenome (GOLD analysis project Ga0210057, IMG submission 183968) | Groundwater microbial communities from aquifer - Crystal Geyser CG10_big_fil_rev_8/21/14_0.10 (SPAdes) (version 2) | ecosystem: Environmental > Aquatic > Deep subsurface > Groundwater ...
TCCAAAATTTCTAACTTTTTCTAACGGATAATCTCGCATAAAATCTAATATCTTAAATCTAATATCTAATAATTTATATATTTTTCTTCATTGTTATAATACTTGCTGCCAATATTTTTGCTATCTCCCGTGTTTCTTTAAACAATTTTTCTGCTTTTTTTCTGTCTACCTTTCCTGAATCTGTAGCTAAAGATAACCATAACTCTGTTTCATTTGCGGACTTTAGGGCGTAATGATAAAAATTTACATAATCTTTTTTTGAACTGGCCGCCTTTGCTTCTTTTATGTTTGCTGTAACTGATGTTCCACTTCTTACCAATTGTCTTGCTATTGTTTGACCTGAAATATCTTTCGAAAGATGATCACTCAACTTTATAATATCTAATGAATATTTATATAATCTTTCATCCAATTCTTTTTTCACAATTTATTGATTTTAGATTTGAGATTTAAGATTTGAGACATCAGATTTTTACTTACCATGCAAAGTGAGCAAAAGCCTTGTTAGCCTCCGCCATTTTGTGAGTATTTTCCCTCTTGGTTACAGCCGCTCCTTCATTATTTGAGGCTTGTATTATTTCATTAGCCAACTTTTCAGCCATTGGCTTACCTTTGCCAGACTTAGCTGAATCAATCATCCAGCGAAGAGCAAGAGCAAATCTTCTCTCTGGCCTTACTTCCACTGGAACCTGGTAGTTAGCACCACCAACTCTCCTAGACCTAATCTCAACAGTAGGACCAACATTTACTATAGCTTGTTCAAATACTTCAAGAGGTTCTCTCTTGGTTGTTTTTTTTATTTCATCAAAAGCATCGTAAACAATTTTTCTAGCCGTATTCTTCTTCCCTCTTTCCATTACATAGTTTATAAGCTTTGAAACCTCCAAAGAATTAAACTTCAAGTCTGGTTTTATTTTATTTTTTCTTTTTATTGGCTTTCTCATGAAATTTTTCAAAATTTCACCCCGTTAAATAAATCCGTCTGTGAATTTATTGCCTGACTACGTAAGCAGGTGGAGTAAAGTATATTTAATTAGGATTATCTATCTATGACTTCTTAAATTAAAACTTACTAACTTGTTAACTTGCCTTAGGTTTTTTATTACCATATCGACTTCTTCCTTGTCTTCTTGCGCCGACTCCCTCTGTATCAAGAACACCTCGAACAATAGTATATCTAACCCCGATATCCTTAACTCTACCTCCTCTTATAAGAACTACAGAGTGTTCTTGTAAATTGTGTCCTTCTCCTGGAATATAAGCAGTAACCTCCATCCCGTTTGTTAATCTAACCCTAGCGATTTTTCTCACAGCTGAGTTAGGCTTCTTAGGTGTAGTTGTTTTTACCTGAATACAAACACCTCTCTTAAATGGTGATGGGTATTTAGAAGGTCTGTTTTTTAATGTATTAAAACCTCGCCTCAAAGCAATAGCTTGGGGTTTTTTCTTAATTTGCTTTCTTCCTTTTCTAACTAATTGATTTATTGTAGCCATAAAAATCTACGATTTTTATCCCGTTAAATAAATTCATTTATGAATTTCATTTTGCGGAGCAAAATATATTTAACTAGAATTCTTTACCCTGTTAAATACGATTTGATTCTATTCTTGATATAGGCCTTTCCGTGAGAAGTTTTTAGGTACCTCTCTCTATGTTGAGCCGTCTTTCTTTAAGACAGACGCTTCATAGTAAACAATCTTTAAAGGCCTTCTATCTTTGGTAGATTCAACTCTACCAAATTTGTGATCATCAAATCTAGATTTCAAATCTTTAGTAGAACCTACATAGAATCTCTTGTCTTTTCTTGATTGTAAGACATAGACATAGTACATATTCCCCATAAATTTGAAATCATTAAACAGGGTTAGTGAAAACATAGTCGCATGCGCTCCTTGTTTTCACTAAAAATACCGCTTCAAGCGGTGCCAATACTATAAATAAATCCCCCTAAAATTGCAAGACTTCAGAAACTATTAAAACATTGAGCCTGTATTACTTAAAATCTAAAGTAGACAAGATGCCAGCTAAAAGACTGTCGCTATCAGCAAAAGTGGTTATCTGGTAGAGGTGTCTATTTTTTATAAACCAAACTTCTCTGGTTTTCCCCAAGCCTTCATTATCAATAAAGAAAATTAATGCTCTTATGTTGTCCCCCAATATAGCCTCTTGTGGATTTTCGATTCTAACTCCCGGTAAATCTTTGGCTATCATACTTGAGGTAATGACTTCTTCGTTACTGTCAAAAGAAGTGATAAATATCTGAAAAGTAAAATCTCTTTGTGGTGCTGTTAGTACAAACACATCTCCATCATTGTCGCTAAATTTTTTTTCTTCGGAACCTCTATATACACTAAGTGAGAAATTATATTCCTGATTATTGTATATAACAAAGTCTTCACCAAGAGCCGACTCAACATTGCCAACGTCGGTAATAACTGGCTCTGTTCTCGTGTTTTTGTCATTGTTTTTAGATACCAAAAATACAATTACCAATAAAATGATAATCAGGGCAATCACACTTAGCTTCTTATTTTTTGAAAAAAATGTAAAAATATTATTCATATTTAATAACTATCTTAGTAAATAAACTCTTCTTAATCTCACAAAATCGCCAGTACTCCTGGCTTCTTGACTCCCAAACCAATAAAAATTATCTGGACTTGACTGGTTGTCATATTCAGCAGAAATCCAGTCGGCAGATCTCTGAACAGTAGAGACTCTTACTTCGTCAATTTTTCCATTAAAAAATCGCTGGCCTGTCTGTGAACCAATCCTTAAATAGTCTGCCGGTGCTATAGGGTTTGTTGTCGGGGCTCCAGTGGTTGGAGAGCCGTCTCGGTAGAAAGTCCAAGTACTTGAATCCCGAGACATAATCACATAATTCCAACTTCCGCTCGTTAATGTATCTCCGGTTCCAGCATTAAGCCATGCGAGACCATTAGCCACACCTCCGACATCAGTGCCGGCAGAGCCAGAACCGTCATGCATAGTCATTGTGTACCCATCAAAACCAGATGTTCCGTTGTCGTCGCCAACCATCACCAGCCCAGCAATTTGTGACGATGTATCTGGTTTAACCCAAGCCGAAATAGTGACATTTGTTGTAGCTGTTGTGGGTACTGTATTTGAATTTATATAATCTGCGCCACCATCAAAGTCCTGAGCACTGCCCATCTGTCCTACCACAGAAGGAAGGGTCATGGAGACACCAGTCATATTATTATTCTTGGGCGACGAATCGTTATATCCTCCGCTGGTGGTGTTAACGTCTTCATTTAAGTGATAGACGCCAACATAACCATTTGTCCAAACTTCTGTTGGGTTTTCTTCTCCTGGAGGACCTCCGTAATAAACATAGAGTGTGGTTGTTGCTGAAGACGACACAGAGGGAACCTTGACCCAAGCTACAGGACTTAAACCAGCAGATTGATAAGTGAGTTTTATTCTACCGTTGGCACCACTTCCGGAAGCAAACCAACCACTACCTCTACCACCTCCACCACCACCAGGCGCTGAACCATTTGTACCAGCCTGATTACAGTCACCACCCTTGCCACCATTACCTTCACCAGAACCGCCAGCGCCACCAGTACAGCTAGACCCGTTCCCACCACCTCCTCCAGCTCCACTTGCGGTGGCAGAGCCACCACCACCTCCACCTGGATTTGTGCCGGCACCAGGGCGTGCACCACCTGAACCGCCGGAATAAGTAACATCACCTACAGAAGCTGAGGCTAATCCACCTGCCCCCTTAGATCCTGAAGAACCACTTGTGAAGTAGCCTCCATCAGCCAAAACTGTTCCAGTTGAACTAAACCAGGAATCTCCTCCATCTTGTGCTTCACCACCACCAGCACCAATAGTTACAGTATAACTATTTCCTGGGGTCACAGAGACCTCTTTTCGAGCATACGCCCCACCACCTCCTCCAGCTCCTGGGTGTGCGCCACCATTTTGTCCACCTCCACCACCACCCCAAGCCTCTACAGTGACAGAGGTTACACCGGCTGGAGCGACCCAAGTTCCTGAGGTGGTAAATGTCTCAACTTGATTTAAGGACCCATCAGAATATCCTTCGATTTCGTGGGCTAATTTAGTTATGCCATCGCTTGAGGTAAAAACTATATCCGAACCATCTTCTCTCGCGCCAGCAGAAATATCTGAATCATCAAGTTTAACCATTACAGGAAAATCTGTAAGTGTGGAGCCTACATAGTTTGGATTTATTTCAATCTCTTTCCTATATTTATACGATGAAGAGTACCAATTTGTGTCTTGTAGATAAAAAGATCTGAAACGGATTTTGACAGAAGAATCTCTCGCTTCTTCCGAATTTACAGTGTAAAAAGTGCTAGTAGCACTCTGGTTGTTATATTCTGTGCTTATCCACCCAGAAGTTCTTGTAACGCCAGATATTCTAATTTCGTCCAAACTACCCCCATAATAGAGGCGTGAGTTTATAAACCTTGAGCCAAAAGAATCTCCATTTGCGGTGTTATATGAAGTCTGAGGAATCCCATCCACAACATCATCTACAGAGATAGTAGCAGACTGATCCTGTCCATTTAAATAAATGCTCCCGGAGGTAGAGCCACTAAAATCTATTGTATTTACAACATAATACCAATTATCATTTGACAAGCTAACAGAGGCTGAGTAGTTGCGGTCAGAACCAGGGTCCGCCGGAGTCCAAGAAAAGTTTATTGTACCAGTGGTATTGTTCATACCTCCAGAACCGTGTCCCCCTGACACAGCCGTACCCATAACGTGACCTCCTGAGCTACCAGTTGGGATATTTGTCCAATATGAATAGGTTATAGCTGAAGTTTGTCTAAATGGTGAGCTAGAACCTAAATCAATATAATCAGCACTTCCATCAAAATTTTGCCCCCTTGAAATTTGACCAGTAACATCACTTGAGGATGTCATAGAAACGCCTGTTCCATCATTGCTATTCGAAGTAGAGTCTGGGTAGCCTCCAGCGGTAGTGTTACCATCTTCTTTTAAGTGCCAAACACCGGCATATCCATTCGTCCAAACTTCTGCCGGGTCTTCCTCACCCGGTGGCCCACCGTAATACATATATATAGTAGTATCGGCCGAGGAAGAGAGGGATGGCACTTTAACCCAAGCCCAAAGCTCTCCATTAGAAGAGGTGTATTCTTCTATTTCGTGAGCGAGTTTAGTAGTACCATTACTTGAGGTAAAAACTATATCTGCTCCTGTAGAAAGTGCCTTGCTTGCTAAGTCACTATCAGAGAGATTTATAAGAACGGGAAAATCGGTCAGAGTCGCGTCAACTTGTGCTGAATCTATGACTATAGCTTTTCGATAACTGTAAGATCCAGAATACCAAGCGGCATCAGCATAATTGACAATACTAAAAAATAGGAAGGCGAAAAATAGTAAAAGTAATTTTTTATTCAAAGAATTAAACATTTTTAAAATAATATCATATTCTATTCTGTGCTAGCGCTTGCTGTTTCCTCTGTAGTCGTTGCGGCTTGCCCTGTGAAATACGACTTGAGACGTCTTCGCAAAAACATTTTGCCCCTGTATGACTTTAGGACCTTCTCTCTCCTGGTTGCATCTTCTTGAGTCAGACAAGCTTCATAATAAATCAGTTTTAGAGGTCTACGGTTTTTAGTGGACTCAACTAGACCTTTCTCGTGTTTCTCAAGTCGTAATTTTAAGTTTTTTGTATATCCTGTATATAATTTGTCATCTTTCTGACTGTGTAGGACATAGACATAATGCATAGTAATTTTATTAATTAAACTTAAAATATTTCACAGGGTTCACCCTATGAAATAAAATCTCTGATTTTCTTTTACTTTGTAAAAATTTCATAGGGTAAATTTCTATTCTGTTGTCGTAGTCTCTGAAGTTGATGTGCTTGTGTCGTTATCTGTATTTTCTGTTAGAGGATCTTCATCTGTTGTGGTGTCGGATGTTGTACTTTCGGTAGTAGTAGATGTATCAGTACTTGTCGTATCTGTTGTATCTGTCGAGTCGGTTAGAGTTGAATCTGTTGTTGTGGATGTATCAGTGTCTGCCTGCCCCGTAGTGTTGGAGTCATCTGACTCCTCTACTACTGGGGTGCTTGTGGTGCTTCCCTCTGTTTCGGTGTCTCCAACAATTACAGTCCTTTCGGCAGTGGCTTCGTTGCCGTCATTGTCCACTACTTTGTAGGTAATGATGTATTCAGTGGAGCTTGCGGTATCAAGCTGTATTTGACCATATTCGATTCCACTTTGTGTTGTTGTGCCTGTCAAAGAACTGAAGACCGATACTTTGATACCAAGATTATCGTCTTTATCATCTGTAAATGAGGCGCCCAGGTCGTTATATGAAGCACCGATTTCAATTTGAGCCGGATTATTGCCGTTTATTGTAATAACTGGAGCATCACCCTTTGCATCGAGATCTTCGCACTCCCCTGCCTCATGGACCATTTCACCGCTTCGAATGACAACACAGTATGGCTCACCAGTTTCTTGGTCATAAAGAGTTATTCCTGATGGTTTTTCTGGGCTACCGATTTTTAGACTCTCGACTGCCAATTTAGTAATAGAGAGGAAACCATCTACAATCTTGCCACCGACTTCAGAGAGTAAGGCAAGGAAGCCTCCATTATCATCGCCTTCATCGCCACCAACGCCGACAATTGCTTCTAGGTCCGCAATTCTCATCTCGTTGCTCTTAACTTTTTCCGCCAATTCCTGCACCCCGGCCAATGTGAAGGTGGCAAGCTGATAGATGTCTACTCCTCTGCCATCCGGGCTAAGAATTTGAGCCGGAGCTTCCTCTGCGATAAGGCCAAGGCGGAGCTTGTCGTCATCATCTTCAAATCTGTATCGATATTGAGCCACGCTAACTCCTTCAATTTGAGATAGGATCTCATCCTTATCTTCTTTTTCTATGTGTCTAATGTCTTTTTTGCTCTCACGAGTTGAGGTATTGATAAAGGCAGTGGCTCCAATATCACCCACCACATGTAATGCATATTCTGGAGTAGTGGTGCCGATACCGACTCGGCCGTCTTCATCAATAACAATGGCTGGTGTAGAAGTAGAATAGTAATCTTCGGCATAAATTGATGTTTCTTTGGTAAAGGCACCATTTCCAATTATTTGTCCACCTGAAATCTTTGGAGAAAGTCTAACATAAGCAAGGTCAACAAAAACAAGAACAGTGCCCTCTTCTACCTGATTAGGATCAGAGCCACTAAAGCTCTCGAGAGCAATACCAATAGTTTGGGTTGGGGTTGTGGCTTTCGCCCCAACTCCAGGCACACTTGATAAGGTTATCCTATCTCCAACCTTTATGTTTCCTGCCTCATCATTAACCTTAACTGGAATTCGCCCTGAAAGAGCCACGCTTACCTTACTTTCTGATTTAAATTCGTTGTTGCCAAAGCCCCCTAATGTCAAACCAGGTTGTGTAGAAATTGCTCCTATTATTACTGGCGTTGATGTAGCTAAGGTTCTTTGAGTAGAGCTTCCAACTGTAACATCTATAAATTTATCAGCCCTCTTCACAAAGACTGGATTATCCCTGTCGAGCATCACAATTTCACCAAATCCTAAGGTCTTATCTTTTGTTGGATATCTCTCAGCTACGTCCACGCTTGTAACGTCAGCCCCAGTTGAATAAACAATTCCTGCGGTTCTTGTTGAATCGTCACAATCAACCCCTCCGTTGTCTACACAAAGTGCGCCATTTCCAATAACTAAGGATCCAGTAGGTATAGTTGAGGAAGCAATGGCTGTTGTGTCCCCTATTCCAACACTAGTTGCAAAATTCAAAATATCTCCAGTCATACCAAAGGTAAGAGTATTGGTCCCTTGTCCGTGAATGGACGAGTTTTCTTCGAATACAAGATTTGACGGAGAGCCAATGTCGCCAATATAAACATCTCCACCTCCAGAGCCACCAATAGAAATAGATTCGGACGCTGTAGTGGTATCAATTTGGAATAGCGGAATTGCTGTAGTTGAAGTAGCGATAGTCCAAGCATAAGGAGAGTTGTCGTTTATTGTTGAGGTCGCATTACCTTGATAGTTCAAGCCATTAGTATCGATGCTCAATCTTTGGGTACCCCCTGTATAGATAGAGATATTATCAGCAGAAGACTCTGTAAGATAAGTATTTGAACCGCCATCAAGATAGAAATTTGATGTTGCAGGCAATGTGATATTGCCAGACGCAAGAGTAAGACCAGTCAGGCCAGTAAATGCCCCCGCTGATGAGACATCCCAATTTGAGGAATTAATAGCAATGGTGTCTCCCCCGTCTCCGATTGTTAGAGTGTCTGTGGTGGTGAGCGTACCACTGATATTGTTTGAGCCGATGGTCCCTCCGCTGATAGTGATAGCGTCATTAACATATGTATCGGTAATAGCAGTGCCATTCCAGACACCTGTCGAGATAGTGCCCAAAGTAGTCAGGCTAGTTGAACCAGCCCAAGTGGAGAGAGCGGTGTTTTCGACGTTGTTTAGAGAGAGGTCTGACTTTGTCTCACTGGCACTTCTCCAGGTGAAGTTAGTTCCTGTGGAGTCATACTGCAGGAAGTCACCGTCTTCTGCTGCCACGTCTGCTGATAGATCCGGTTCGATGATAAGACCATCTGCAATTGATGAGGAAGCACCTATGGTTAGAGTGTCACTGACATATGTATCATCTATAGCCGTTCCCTGCCATGTGCCGCTTGTGATAGTGCCTACTGTGGAAAGAGACGAGGCACTTGTGAGATTGTCGAGTGTATCAATAGCGTCTTCGATTGTGGTTTCGGTGGTAGCATCAAGGGCGTCGACATTAGATAAAGTTAGAGCACCTCCTGAATCAGAGAGGATGGCAGTACCTGCAAAACCAAGGGCTGTGCTTCCCTCAAGGTCGAGCCTGAGAGCCGGGTTTGAAAGACCAAGTCCAATATTTCCACCGTCTTCGAGGAAGAGTTGAGAGTTCTCATTTGTATCAGCACCAAGGACAAGTCCAGGGGCAGCCGCGGTACCTGAAATATCAACCGATGTACCATCGCTTCCAGAACGAGCCACTATCAAGCTATATAGATTTGAAACAGTTGCGGCTTCTCCCAAGTAATACGAATCGGAGCCTAATTCAATCCTGTTTCCAGAAGAGTTAAGCGTCAAATATCCATTGGAGTCAGTTTGGAGGTCTGTATATACAGTTCCATCTGTATGTGTTAATCGCAATTGTGGATTAGATGCGTCAAGAACATCGAGTTTTCGATCTGGGCCAGTAGTATTAATTCCGACGTTGCCAGAAGAATTTATTGTTAATCTGTCGGAACCAGCGGTCCTTAAAGAAAGAGTATCGATAACATGGTTATATTCCAGTCTCCCAACAGAATTGCTCCCTGGGTCCCCAAACCAAATTCCTTGGGTCCCGGTAGCTGGAGATAAGAATTGTAGATAGTTACCAGCAGATCCACTTTCGATAACCAGATTAGCGCTGGAGTCTGCTCCGACTCCAGACGCTCCTGCGTAAACATGGAGCATAGAAGCGGGCGTACTTGTACTAATACCAACCTTTCCATCTGTTTTACTTATTGTCAGCCTTTCAGTTGAATCAGAATCTCTTATTACAAAATTATTAGATGATCCCTTTGCCCCAACACCCCACTGTGTCACTCCGCCATCGTCAAAGAGAATCTTTGATTCACTAGCACTTGTCTGCCTATCTATCCGAAGAGAGCTATTACCAGATCCTATATTATCGATACTTACCTGTAAGGCGCCGTCATTTTGTACAACAAGCTTGTCTGTCGGACTCGCTGTACCAATACCAACTTTATTTGTTTGGTAATCATAGACTAGGCCTGAAGTTTCAATAGCAAGACCTCCAGCAAAAGTAGAGGTAGCTGAGGCAGAGTCAGCCACAAAGTTAGGAGCTGTAACAACATTAGATGAATCAATAGTAATGTCGTTTGAAACATAAGCATCAGCCACAGTACCGGTAGTAATGTTTGAACCACTGATACCAGAGCCAACCTTTGAACCAGTTAGAGAACCGTCTGCAAGATCTGCAAGGTCTGCATCATATGCTTGGACGTCTGTACCGATAGTTAGTCCAAGAGATGTTCTTGCTGTTGCTCCTGATTCGTATTGGAAGGCTCCTGCACCAGTTGCCACGATGAATTGTCCATCTGAAGCTGCTGCTCCTAGGGTGTTTAGGTCTTCTAGTACTCCTGTTG
>Ga0210057_1010845_pt1 | contig 10214 bp, 8 predicted proteins | sample CryGeyCG2114_010_2_FD_183968 | JGI IMG/M metagenome (GOLD analysis project Ga0210057, IMG submission 183968) | Groundwater microbial communities from aquifer - Crystal Geyser CG10_big_fil_rev_8/21/14_0.10 (SPAdes) (version 2) | ecosystem: Environmental > Aquatic > Deep subsurface > Groundwater ...
ACAATGATTTTGCAGAAAAAATGCAAAAAACAAAACAAGAATTATTTAAAAATTTTAAACATATTCCCCAAGAAATGATGGAATTCACTTCCTTCATTTCACACGCATTTGTTGATTAGAAAATACTTTGAGACAACTTTATAAAATGGTTAGTTATTAGTTTATACAAAAATATTTTAGAAAATGTTCAATAATTCTTTCCATATCAATAATATCACGATACTCCATTAGCCAAACCTTCGGAAACTTCTTTGAATCTATTCCCAAAATCATCCAACTTGGAGTTGCACCAGCACGAAGCAAACACAAAATAGGAATTTGATTTAATCCTAACAGTTCTCTGATCACCGTGGCATGATCAAATTCAATTCCTCCCCCCCAACTTCCATTCATATACTCTAATACAACAAAACCCGCTCGCATAATCCATTCCAGGTCTTGCTTACGAACACTCTGAGGATTGAAATTTTCTGGAGAAATTCCGCTATTTTTGCAAAACTCCTCTTTGCCTTTTCCTTCTTCTGCTACAACATGTCTGTCTAAAATCTTATGTCCGAACCTCTCAATAAGTTCGACTATCGCAAGAGCCATTTCTCTGTTTCTCCCTGAAGCTAATGGGCAAGCAAAATATCCATCCATGATTTCTCCTTTCAAACTATTTTAAAATGAAAAATTTAGAATTTTAAAGACCACGAGTCAAAACTACTCCAAAAATACCATTAAGTCAATAAAAATAAATTATTCAATTCTGAGACGACCGTCTCAAAATTGAATAAAACAAAACCGCCTAGATAAAATCAAGACGGTTTTGTTTCCCCCTTGTTTAAAAATTTAAAATTAAAACTTTCAAAACCCCGCGAAAGCGGGGTTTTGCTTAGTAATCCATTCCTCCCATTGGAGGCATGTGAGTTTCTTTCTTTTCTTCTGGTTTTTCAGCCACCACTACTTCGGTGGTCAATAACATTGAAGCGCCAGAAACCGCATTTTCCAAAGCTGACCGAACTACTTTGGTTGGGTCAACAATGCCCGCTTTCATCATATCTTCTTCATACTTGCCCGTGGCCGCATTAAAGCCATTCACAATCTTGCCGTTTGAATTTACTCTTAAATCAACGTGTTCAGCTACTAAAGATCCTTCTGCTCCGGCGTTGTTAGCAATCAGCCTTAATGGCTCAGATAAAATCTCGTATAAAATATGGGCCCCTGTTTTTTCGTCTTTATCATCAAAGTCTAATTTTTCTACATCTTTTAAAACCTCTCTGGCTCTTATCAATGCTACCCCACCCCCTGGCACAATGCCTTCAGCAATGGCGGCTTTAGTAGCATTTAAAGCATCCTCAGCTTTGTGCTGCTTAGCTTTTTGCTCCACTTCGGTGGCTGCTCCTACTTTTATAACCGCCACACCTCCAGACAATTTACCTAATCTTTCTTGTAATTTTTCCTTGTCAAAATCCATTTCTGTTCTTTCAATTTCCGCTTTTAATTGTTTTATCCTAGCTTCTATTTTTAACTTATCGCCCTCGCCATCAACTATGGTGGTGTTTTCTTTTGTGGCAATAACTTTTCTAGCTTTACCAAGCATTTCTAATTCGGTTTTTTCTAAAGTTAAACCTTTTTCTTCAGAAATAACCGTTCCCCCTGTGACAATAGCAATGTCTTCAAGCATTTCTTTTTTTCTATCGCCAAACCCTGGAGTTTTAATGGCTAAGCCGTTAAAAACGCCTCGTAATTTATTAACCACTAAAGTGGCTAAGGCCTCACCGTCAATATCATCGGCAATAATAACCATTTCTTTTTTGCCAAGCTTGGCTACTTTTTCTAAAATTGGCAAAATTTCTTGAACAGATGAAATCTTTTTATCAGTTATTAGAATATAAGCGTCTTTGGCAATAGCTTCCATTTTTTCAGCGTCTGTTACCATATATGGCGACACGTAGCCCTTATCAAACTGCAAACCCTTTACTATTTCTTTTGATAAGCCGAATGTTTTTGATTCTTCGATAGTAACAACGCCATCCTTGCCCGCTTCTTCTAAGACATCGGCAATTAAAGCGCCCATTTCTTTGTCTTCAGCTGAAATCGTAGCCACCTGAATAACTTCTTCTTTTCTGGCAATTGGCTTGGATATTTTTTTTAATTCTTCAACAACCATTTTGCTGGCTTTTTCAATGCCCCGTCTTAAAGCCAATGGATTAGCTCCTGCGGCCACATTTTTAAATCCCTTAGCAATTAAAGCTTGGGTTAAAACAACAGCTGTGGTGGTGCCATCTCCGGCTGTGTCATTGGCTTTACTTGCCACTTCTTTAACAATTTCCGCTCCCATATTTTCCACTTTATCTTCTAACTCAATTTCTTTGGCAATGGTTACGCCATCATTGGTTATCAGGGGAGAGCCATAGCCCTTGTCTAAAATAACATTTCTGCCTTTTGGGCCAAGGGTAACTTTCACAGCATCGGCTAATTTATCAACGCCAGCTTTTAATTTTTTGCGAGCGTCCTCTGAGTATAATATTTGTTTTGGCATATTTTTGTAAATTGAAAATTGATAATTGCAATTCTTGAATTTATTCAAGGATTGCCAATATATCGTCTTCTTTGATAATTAAAAACTCTTTGCTTTCAACTTTCATCTTAGTAGCGCCGTAGGGCTTAGAAAATAAAACTTTATCACCTACTTTTACAGCCAAAGGAATATTCTCTCCTTTTACTATCTTGCCCGGGCCAACAGCCACAACCTTGGCTTCTTCTGGGCCCTCTTTGTCGGCTGATTGAGGCACGAAAAACCCTGAATCGGTTTTTTCTTTACCCAAAACTGGCTCAATTAGAACATGATCAGATAACGGTTTTATGGTCATATTTTTTATTATTTATTCTTATGTATTTTATATTCTAATCGCTTTAATCTTAAAGTCAAGCCCTCTAAAATAAAACACCTTCTCGGGTGCAAATTAAAGAATTCACTTTTTAGAAAATTTCTAAGGCCTTTATTTCTTGAATTTGTTCGTTGCTCAAAATTTGATGCTTTTGCAATGCGTCTATCATAATTGCCCAAAGCTTTCTTTCTTTTTTCTTTTGAAAATAGCCAACTTCTTTTTCGGTCATTAGAATATCTAAATCTTTTAAAATTTTATCGTGGGATAAGAGAATTTCATGTTTAAATTGGGAAAAATCACGTCTTAAAACATCTATGTCTTTTTTTGTGGCAAAAACTTCCTCCATTGCTGGCATTATAACTTCCTGAAAATCCTTTATGGTCATTGGCTTTTCATTTATATCATTTTCCATATGAATTTATAATACCAATTAATCCCAGTCCTCGTCAATATTAATGGTGATTAAAATTAAGCGGAAAATCTTGACTTGATTAATTTTTTGTTTTTTAGTAATAGTCATAGATTTATTCCCTGCTTAATATGAACAGCTTACTCCTTCCCCAAACCTTGTCAAGGGCGCAAATATCTTCCTGTCCAGCTGGTTTTGTTTTTAACAATTTCGGAGGGAGAACCTTCAGCCACAATTTGCCCGCCCTTATCTCCGCTGTCTGGACCTAAATCTAAAATCCAGTCTGCTTGATTGGCCAAATCCATATTATGTTCAATTATTATCACGGTATTGCCCTTGTCAACCAAAGCTCGCAAAACAAACAAAAGCTTATTTATATCATCTGGATGAAGCCCCGTGGTTGGTTCATCTAAAATATATAAAGTTTTACCCGTAGATTTTTTTGATAATTCTGTGGCTAACTTTATTCTTTGCGCTTCTCCGCCCGACAAAGAAGTGGCTGATTGGCCAAGCTCAATATATGGCAAACCAACTTCATTTAATGTTTTTAATTTTTGACTTAAAATTGGAATATTTTTAAAAAATTCCGAGGCCTCCTCCACCGTCATAGCCAAAACATCAGCAATTGATTTTCCTTTGTAATCAATTTCCAATGTTTCTTTGTTATATCTTTGGCCATGGCACTCTTGGCAGGCCACAAAAACATCGGGCAAAAAATACATTTCAATTTTTTTAACGCCTTGTCCCTCGCAGGCCTCGCACCTACCTCCTTTTACGTTAAAACTAAACCTGCCAAGCTTAAAGCCTCTAATTCTAGCTTCTTTGGTTTTAGAAAAAATATCTCTGATATAATTAAAAGCTGAAGTATAAGTAGCTGGATTACTTCTAGGGGTTCGCCCAATTGGCGACTGATCAACCAAAACAACTTTGTCTAAAAATTCTGTACCTAAAATAGCATCGTGTAGCCCAACAATTTCTTTTGACCGATAAAATTTTTGGTATAAAGATCTAGCTAAAATATCATTAATTAAACTAGATTTTCCAGAACCAGAGACTCCAGTTACACAAACAAATTTCCCCAAAGGAATTTTAACATCAATATTTTTTAAATTATTCTCCCTGGCCCCCTTAATAGTTAAATATTTTTGTAATTTTGAATTTATAATTTGTTTGTTTCTTGTTTCTTGTTTCTTGGAGTTTTCCTCTCCAATTTTTTTTCTCCCCGACAAATACTCGCCTGTCAAAGTTTTTGATTTAAAAAGTTGCGTTGGCGTTCCTTCAAAAATAACTTTACCCCCATGCTTGCCAGCCCCGGGGCCAACATCAATAATCCAATCAGCTTCTTTTACCGTTAAGGGATCATGCTCGACCACTATCACCGAATTTCCAACATCTCTTAATTCTTTTAAGGTTACAATTAGTTTGCTTTGGTCTCTGGGGTGGAGCCCCACGGAAGGTTCGTCTAATATATATAAAACTCCTGTTAATTTAGAGCCAATTTGCGTGGCCAATCTCGCTCTTTGTTCTTCCCCGCCCGATAATGTTTCGGTTTCTCTGGACAATGTTAGATAATCTAAGCCGACGCTAACTAAAAACCCTAATCGGCTAACAATTTCTTTAACTAACGGCTGAGCTATTTTTAGATTTTCTTGGGTAAAAATTTTTAAAATATTTTTAAAAAACTTTTTGCAATCAATGGACGGCATATCTGAAACATCGACAATTGATTTATTGTTAATTTTAACAGCTAAAGCTTCGTTGCTTAGCCGTTTGCCATGACATTTTTCACACACTCGAGAAATCATATAGCGCTGAATTTCCTCTTTGGCCCAATCAGATTCTGTTTCCCAATATCGTCTTTGCAAGTTAGAAATAACTCCTTCGTAGCCATTATCATTGCCGTACAAAATTAAATTCATAATTTCTGGCTTCAAATTTTTAATTAACTCATCAAGAGAAAATTTATACTCATCGGCTAAATCTGAAAGTATGCTCCAATAGTATCCCTGCCTCCCAACTTTATGGCTAGCTCTGGCCCAAGGGAAAATTGCTCCTTCCGATATTGAAAGATTTTTATTGGGTATAACTAAATCAGGGGAAACTTCAAGCTTTTTGCCAAGCCCCTGGCAAGACTTACAAGCGCCAAAAGGCGAATTAAAAGAAAATAATCTTGGCTCAATTTCTGGCAAAGAAACTTCACAATAATCGCAAGCGAAGTGTTCAGAGAAAAGTAAGTCACTAAATAATTGAGTGGTTAAGTAGTTTTCTTGATGACTGAGTGACTTGATGACTGAGTGACTTACTATGACTGTGCCGTTGCCAAATCGCAAGGCAATTTCTAAAGAATCCACAAGCCTGGACTTTTCTAAGTCTTTATCTAAAACTAGCCTGTCAACTACGATTTCAATACTATGCTTTTTTTGCCTATCTAATTCTCTTTCTATTGCCTCGTCTAATCGTTGGATAATTCCATCAATACGCACTCTCACAAACCCTGCTTTTTGAGCTTCCATTAAAACAGCTCTATGTTCGCCTTTTTTAGCTCTTACTACCGGACCCAAGATATTAATTTCGCTTGCTTTTGGCAAAGACAAAATATGCTCAACGATTTGATCGATTGTTTGTTTTTTTACCTCACGACCACAATTTGGGCAATAGGGTATACCAACCCGAGCAAATAAAACTCTTAAGTAGTCATAGATTTCGGTCATTGTGCCAACAGTTGATCTAGGGTTGTGGCTAGATTTTCGCTGGTCAATAGAAATGGCTGGGGAGATGCCTTCTATTTTATCAACATCAGGTTTTTGCATTACACCCAAAAACTGCCGTGCGTAAGACGACAAGCTTTCCACATATCTTCTTTGGCCTTCGGCATACAAAGTATCAAAAGCCAAACTGGATTTGCCCGAGCCAGAAACACCAGTAATAACTACTAGCTTATTTTTGGGAATATCTAAATCAATATTTTTAAGGTTGTGCACTCTAGCTCCCCTAATACTTATATAATTTTGCGGATTTTTTATAGCTGGCATATTTATGAAATACGCATTATACCTGTTTTTTAAGCAAAAGAAAAGAGGGCCTTTTGCCCTCTTATTTATCACCCCATTTCTTTTTTAATACACAGATATAAAAAGATTACCACTAAATATAAAAAATACAAGTTTTAGAGAAAATATGATACATTGAGTTATATGGATATATGGAGAGGTTTTTAAATAATTTTCCAATACAAGAAATTAGCTCTGGAAACCGGGATTTTCCTAAGACATTAAAAAATATAGCGGGAATGCCAGAGGTTTTATATTTTAGAGGCAACTATAAGCTCTTAAACGAAAAATGTTTTGCTGTTGTGGGAACCAGAAAGCCAACCGACTATGGCAAGTCAGTGGCCATATCTTTCACCAACCAGCTCGCCAAGTCCGGCTTAGTCATTGTTTCGGGCCTGGCCTTGGGTATTGATAGTTTGGCCCATCAATCAGCTATAAACAAAGATGGATTAACTTTAGCTGTCTTGGGCTCTGGTTTAGACGATCAATGTTTTTACCCAAAAGAAAACCTAAAATTAGCCAAACAAATTTTAGAAAAAAATGGCTGTTTAATTTCAGAATATCCTCAAGGCACAAAAGGAGCCCTCTATACTTTCCCGCAAAGAAACCGTATAATAGCAGGGTTATCAATTGGAGTTTTAGTGGTTGAGGCCAAAATTAAGTCCGGCAGTTTAATAACTGCCCAATACGCCAAGCAATATAAAAAAACGGTTTTCGCTATACCAAACAGCATTTACACTCAAACTTCAAAAGGCTGCAATTATTTAATAAAAAATGGAGCTAAGTTAATGGAATCCCCAGATGAAATTTTAGAAATGCTGGGCATAAATAAAAAAGCAGAAACCCAAAATCTTTTTACTTCTCCCCAAGAAAAAATAATAGCCGAAATTTTACAAAATGGCCCCTTGCACATTGATGCCATAATTGAAAAAACAAAAATGCCAACTAACCAAATTTCTAGTATAATAATAATTATGGAGTTAGAAAACAAAATTAAAAACTTAGGCGCAAATACTTATGCAATTAATTATCGTTGAAAGCCCGACAAAGGCAAAAACAATTGGAAAATTTTTAGGAAGTAACTACAATGTTGTATCCTCTTTTGGACATGTTAGAGATTTACCAACATCTGTTTTGGGTGTAGATGTTGAAAAAAATTTCCAACCAAAATATATTGTGCCAGTTAAAGTCAAGCCCAAAGTAAAAATTTTAAAAGAAGAAACCAAAAAAGCTAATGAGACAATACTTGCAACCGACGAAGACCGCGAGGGTGAGGCGATTGCCTGGCATTTAGCTGAAGTTTTAAAATTAAAAGACCCCAAAAGAATTGTTTTTCACGAGATAACAAAAACGGCCATAGAAAAAGCCATCGAAAACCCCAGAAAAATAGATATAAACTTGGTAAACGCCCAGCAATCCAGAAGAGTTTTGGATAGATTGGTTGGCTATAAACTTTCGCCTTTTTTGTGGAAAAAAATAATGCGAGGGCTATCGGCTGGAAGGGTGCAATCAGTGGCTATGCGCTTAATTTGTGAAAGAGAAAATAAAATTAAAAAATTTATACCAGTTGAATACTGGTCTGTTGAAGCAGAGCTTCAACAGCAAATCACAAATCACAAGATACAAGATACAAACAAATCACAAATTCAAAACTTAAATAATCAAGAAACATTCAGAGCAAATCTAATTGCCAAAAACGGCAATAGTATAGATAAGCTTGAAATTAAAAACAAACAAGAAGCTGATAAAATTTTAAACAATTTAAACGGAGCAACATACATTGTTGAAAACATTGAGAAAAAAGAAACAATTAAAAATCCACAGGCCCCCTTTACCACAAGCACCCTCCAGCAGGCCTCTGTTAACAAGCTTGGGTTTTCTGCTAAAAGAGCGATGATGGTTGCTCAAAAGCTTTACGAAAAAGGCTATATCACCTATCACCGAACTGACTCATTAAACTTAAGTGAGCAAAGCCAGCAGCAAGCCAAACAATTTATAGTTGATAGCTTTGGAAATAATTACTGGCCTGGATTTACCAGAAATTTTAAAACAAAATCAAAATCCGCCCAAGAAGCCCATGAAGCCATCAGGCCAACCCAAGCAGAAAAAAAGCCCGATAGTTTTAAAAAAAGCACCAAGCTAACGCCCGATGAAGCAAAACTTTACACTTTAATTTGGCAAAGGTTTATAGCAAGCCAAATGGCTCAAGCTGTTTTCGATAGTTGCTCAATTGATATAAAAGCCAATTCGGCAAGCTCAGGACAGGCCTATACCTTTAGGGCTAATGGCCAAACCCTAAAATTTGATGGCTTTTTAAAAATTTATCCAGTTAAATTTGAAGAAATGGAATTGCCAAACCTTAAAAAAAATGAAGGGTTAGAACTAAAAGAATTAATATCAGACCAACACTTTACCCAGCCTCCAGCTAGGTATTCTGAAGCCACATTAATAAAAGTTTTAGAAAAAGAAGGTATTGGCCGGCCATCAACCTACGCCCCAATACTAAGCACAATTCAGCAAAGAAATTATACAGAAAAAGACGAAAACAAAAAACTAAAGCCAACCCAAATGGGAACTATGGTTGACACCATGCTTCTGGAAAACTTTCCCCAGATTGTAGATATTCAATTTACTGCTAAAATGGAGAAAGAGTTCGATGAAGTAGCTAATGGAAAAGACACTTTTCAAAAAACTTTAAAAGATTTTTATATGCCATTTGAACAAATTTTAAAAGAAAAAGAAAAAACAGTTGAAAAATTAGATTTAACAGAAGAAACCGATAAAATTTGCCCAGAGTGCAAAAATCCAATGGTGCGACGAATGGGCAGGTTTGGAAAATTTTATGCTTGCAGCAAATTTCCAGAGTGCAAACACACAGAACCTCTGCCAAAACCAACCTTGGGAATTGAATGCCCTAAATGCGGGCAAGGAGAAATAACAGAAAAAATAACAAAAAGAAAAAAAATATTTTATGGCTGCTCTAATTGGCCAAAGTGCGACTTTGCTCTGTGGGACAAGCCAGTTAACAAATTTTGCCCGGACTGCAATTCAATAATGATTGAAACAAAGTCCAAAATAATAAAATGCTCAAATAAAACCTGCCCATCAATTATTAATGCAAAAGAAAATAAAAAACTTAAAAAGGAAACTTAACTCTCCCGAGTTATTTGAAGAAATAATTAAGCTTGCAAAAGAAGCGACTTTTAGGCCTATTTTAAATGGTGAAAAACCTTTTAAAAATAAGGCCTTTTTCTTTAACCACGCCATAAAAACCGGAGAAATATTAAGCGAAATAAACTCTTCAAAAAAAACTATTTTAGCTGGGATTATTTATCAATTCAAAGACCTATCTTTTCCAAAATCAATTACAGGAGAAAACCAAAAAAAAGAAATCGCGGAAATTATTTATTTAACAAAAAAACTTAAAAATTCTTTTGGATTTTTTAAAGAACCAAAAGTAAAATCAATCAAAGAATGGCAAAAAATTCTTTTTGACGAGCAATCAGAGAACATAAGAAAATCTTTTTTCGCCTTAACAAAAAATGTACAGCCCATATTAGTTTTAATAGCTGACTCCCTAGATGAGATAGAAAGCATGGCAAGTTATTACAGCAAAGACCAGCAAAAAAGCCAAGCTATTATTGCTTTGGAAATTATGGCGCCCTTGTGCTATGCCCTTGGTATGGAAAGCTTAAAAGTTAGGTTTGAAGATGCTGCTTTTCCTATTCTTTATCCAAAAGAATATGAATGGCTAATTAAAAACTTTACTGACGACAGGGCAAAGATAAAAGCATACACTGAAAAAATAAAACCAAAAGTTAAAAAAACTCTCCAAGACAAAGGCCTGACAAAAGTTGAAGTTTTTTCCCGCGCAAAAGGACT
>Ga0210057_1010849_pt1 | contig 10210 bp, 6 predicted proteins | sample CryGeyCG2114_010_2_FD_183968 | JGI IMG/M metagenome (GOLD analysis project Ga0210057, IMG submission 183968) | Groundwater microbial communities from aquifer - Crystal Geyser CG10_big_fil_rev_8/21/14_0.10 (SPAdes) (version 2) | ecosystem: Environmental > Aquatic > Deep subsurface > Groundwater ...
ATACACAAATGGTATGGAATTATCCAAACGTTTATGATTATCTTTTTAAAAGTAACCATTCAATAATATTAAAGTTCTCCGTGTTGTTTAGCGCTGCTTTAAGCAATTATTCAGCGCATTTAAATTTAGGCCATCTTTTTTTTAAAGGGCTGTCTCTTTTGCCGCAAAAAACTCCATATTTATTTGGATTATTATTGCCGGCATTATTGCCATTTTTAATCTTTGGACTGTTTAATACAAAACGTCTTTTCGGAAAATACAGCAATTTTCTTTTATTTTGGACTTTTTTTTGTCCATTAATCTCTTCTTTAACCAGAGGTGATCCAAATTTAGGCCGCAACCTTCCGACTCTTGCTCCATATTGCATTTTAATTGCGGTGGGGATAATTATTGTTTGGAAAAAAGCAACATTAATCTTAAAAGCGACAATAGTATTATCAAATTTATTTTTTTTACTGTATTTTTTATTTTTTTATTTTAATCATTTTCCGGTTCATTCTGGAGAAAATTGGCAATATGGCTACAAACAGATTGCCTTATTTACAAGTCCACTTTATCAAAAATATGAAAGAATTATTGTTGATCCTCTTTTTGGTGAAAACAACCAATTTGTTGGCGTTCCTCATTTATATATCCCATATTTTGCCCGGCTAGACCCCAATCTTGTTTTGCAAAGATCTAAACATAATGGGGACATTGGGAAATATGTAATTAAAGAGATAGATTGGTCAAAAGAAAAGATTATTAATAATAGCTTGTATGTTTTACCTGTCTCGAATTTGCCTTCGTCTGAGCAAAAAGAATTAACTTTATTAAAGACGATCTATTATCCCAATGGGAAAGCAGCCTTTGAAATATTCGAAGCAAAATTTTAATCGTAGGCCGCTTCTTTAATAATAGGTCTTTCTTTGTGATAAAATCTTCTCATGAGTGTCTCCGTCGTGATTGCCTGCTGGAAGGGGAGAAAACTTCTTGAAAAAAATTTACCAAAGGTAATTGAAGCTTCTGAAAACCCCGACAATAAAGTCGTGGAGGTGATTGTTGTCGATGATGCTTCCACGGACGATTCCGTCTCTTTTCTGAAAGCAAATTTCTCAAAGGTGAAAGTAATTCGGCATAAAAAGAACTTGGGGTATGCGGCTGCCTGCAACACGGGGGTTAACGAGGCCAAGGGTGATTTGGTGGCCATCCTTAATCTTGATGTCGTCCCGGCCAAGGATTTTCTCAAAGCCTCTTTGCCTCATTTCAGAGACCAGAAAACATTTGCCGTTACCTTTAATGAAGGAAAATTTGGACCGGGAAGGCTTGTCTGGGAAGAAGGTTTTTTACAAATTCTTCCCTCAGTTTTTTCTAAGACGGTTTTGGGAACTGATTGGGCAAGCGGTGGCAGTTCGGTCTTCAGGAAAAAACTTTGGCAAGAGCTTGGGGGTATGGACAGGCTCTTTTTACCGTTTTATTACGAGGATATTGATTTATCGCTTCGGGCTTCCAAGAAAGGTTATCGTTGTTTTTGGGAACCGAAATCAATGGTCAGCCATCAGCATGAAGCGACGATTAATGTTAATAATTTTCGTCAGGGATATCTTGATGATATAAAACAAAGGAATCACTTATTATTGACTTGGAAAAATATTGACAGTTGGCAAAAGTTCTTGTCCCACTTTTTTTATCTTGGGAAAAAATCACTCTCCCATCCCGGCTATCTTAAGATAATCTTCAAATCACTCGCGAGGCTTTTTGTCTCTCTTTGGTCTTCACGAAAGGGATTCTGGCGGTTATTTTTTTTAGCCTTACTTATCAGACTGGTGGCGGCGCCGGTCTGGCATCATGGCGATGCGGATTCTATTTATTATTGGTCAAGGTACCTTTGGGAGAAGAAAACCTTTTTGAATTTTCTGGGAAATTCAATTCCGGATGCCATGCCGCCGCGTTATCCGCCGCTATTTTATCTCCTTCTTTTTTGGTGGAGAGGTTTTTATGATTTAGTCGGGAGGTTTCTGTGGTTTTTAAATCTAAAGTTTCCCCTCTTTCCGTCAAATTTAATCTTTTGGTACCAGGAGCGTTATGCCGGGGTGGCCTTTAACAAACTGCCGGCTATTATGGCCGATTTCGGCTGCGCCTTCTTAATCTACCGGATTGGCCGAATTATCGGGGGGAAAAAGAATTTGGTTAAGGTCTCTGCCTGGCTGTTTTTATTGTTGCCGGTCACCTGGTACAACAGCGCTTATTGGGGTCAAACTGAAAGCTTGTATTCTGTTTTTGTTTTATTAGGTTTTTATTTTGCCTTGCGCGATAGGTTTCTGCTGGGTTTATTTTCCTTAACAATTTCGGCGTTGGTCAAATCGACAGGGGTTATCGTTTTCCCGGTTTTTCTGATATTGGCCCTAAGAAGAAAAAAATTCGTCGACCTGTTGTCTGGCGCTATTCTATCCGTTTTGGTCGCTTTTCTCTTATACTACCCTTTCAGGCCAATAAATACTCTACCCTGGGCAATTAACTTTTACCTTAACAGCTTCCAAGGGGAATTGAACTACCTTGTTTCTAATGCTTTTAATCTCTGGGCTTTTATTTTCGGCTTTGAACCAAAACCGGCAGAATCACTTTTTCTGGGAATTCCGTTGTCTTATCTCGGTATTCTTATCTTTTCAATATTTTTCCTAGTTATTATTATCAAACTTTGGCAAAGCAATACTTCCAGGCAATTTATTTTCGCCGCCTTCTTGAGCGCTTTTGCTGCCTTTTTGTTTTTACCAAGAATGCATGAACGCTATTTTTATACTGCCTTAGTTTTTTCGGCTGTCTTGGCCGGATTAAGAAAAAAATGGCTCTTTGGCTTTGTCTTTCTTTCTCTGGTTCATTTTATCAACCTCTATCATTTTTGGTGGTATCCCAAAATTCCTTGGCTGATCAGTATTTTCTCAAATTTATCCGTCGTGCGTTTAATAATTCTTTCAACGATGATTGCTTTCCTTTTGTTTTTAAATGATTTTCTCAAAGATGAGACTGTCAATAATAATCGTTAATTACAATACCAAAGAGTTATTGAAGCAATGTTTGGAGTCGGTGATTAGTGGTTTGTCTTTTCACCAATCACCAATCGCCGAGATAATCGTGGTTGACAATGGTTCGACTGATGGGAGTGTAGAAATAGCGCAAAACGCAAAACGCGTAACGCAAAATGATAATTTAAAATTTAAAATTGTTTTAAATAATGAAAATTTAGGATTTGCGAAGGCGGTAAACCAAGCCCTTCGGCAAGTTTACACTGAGTCCTTCGACTGCGCTCAGGATAAACTGAGTCGAAGTGCTCAGGGTAAAGTCTTTTTACTACTTAACTCGGATACAATTGTCAAGCCTGGAGCTTTGGAAAAACTATTGGAATTTGAGGAAAAAGTCCGGCCGGCGATTATCGGGGCAAGACTGCTTAACCCGGACGGGACAACCCAGCCTTCAGTTTTTCATCTGCCGACAATAAAGAGAGCGATCGGAGAATACTGGTTAGGAAAGAAAGGTTGTTTTTCAAAGTATGCCCCTCTTGGGGCAGAGCCGGTGCTGGTGGAAGCAGTTTCCGGGGGAGCGATGCTTATTTCGGGGGAGATAATCGAGAAAATCGGTTTATTTGACGAGCGATACTTCATGTTTTTTGAAGACCTGGATTATTGCCGGAGAGCCGGAAAAGCGGGTTATAAAATTTTCTATTTACCGACCGCCGAAATTATTCACGAACATGGCGCCAGCGGTAAAAATCTCGCTGTTTCTGAAAATCAGTGGAAGAGACTAATCCCTTCAAGTAAGATATATCACGGAAGAATGAATTATTATTGGCTTAGTTTTATTCTCCGGCTTGGGCAAAAATGGCAAAGGTTATTAAGACGAAGGGAATAAAGCCCAGACTTTTGGTCTTACTTTTAATTTTTGGTCTGGGTTTTTTTCTGCGATGGTACCGGCTTTCAAGCTACCCCGCCGGTTTCCATTCTCAGGAAGCGATAGTTGGTTATCGGGCTTATAGTTTATTGACTACCGGAAATGATGAATTGGGGAGGCGCTGGCCACTTTTGTTTACTTCATTTCAAGACTATCAACTGCCTGTTCAGACCTACCTGACGCTAGTCTCGGTGAAAATGTTCGGCTTATCAGTAGCGGCCGTCCGTTTGCCTTCGGCGGTTTTAGGCTCTTTGGCGATTTTAGCCCTTTACGGGGTAGTCAGAAGATTATTTCCCGATAGAGACAAGTTGGCGACTTGGACGGCTTTGCTTATGGCAGTTGTGCCGTGGAGCATTTTTTTTTCGCGAATTGCCTTTCCCGAAGGTCTTAGTTTTTTCCTTTTTTTGATCGGTCTCTATTTTTTGCTGAAATCTGAAAAGAATATCTTTTACTTCTTAGGATCAGTTCTGTTTTTTTCTTTGAGTGTTTATACCGCTAAAATTGCCTGTTTTTTTATTTTTCCGTTTTTATTCTTTTCGTGGCTAAAGGAGAGAGAACTCAAACTAGAAAAAGGAGTGGTCAAGAAAATATTTCTGACGGTGATAATTTTTTTCCTCCCTCTTTTTCTGTCTTATCTTAGACTGCCTTCCCTAAAGCGGAGTTTAATCGATAATGATTTTAGTCTTTTTAGTGACGTAGGCATTGGTAATGGCATAAATTCAATGAGAGGAAACGAATTAGAAAAAGGCAGTCCAATACTGGGGAAAATATTTTTTAATAAAGGTTTTTGGGGAATCAAAGTTTTGGAGAATTTTTTGGGAAACTTCACCTTTGGCTTTTATTTCGCCAAAGGCGAACAGAATCCGCTTCATGGTTGGCAAAACTTTGGCCCTTTGTATTTTATTTTGCTTGGCCCCGCTTTTTACGGGCTGTATTTATTTCTGGTCAACAAAACAGGCTACCGAAGCCTGCTGGGATTTTGGTTTTGTCTGATTGCTTTTTTTTCGAGTTTTATGAAGACCAGCCCGGATCAGTCTAAAATGATTTTTGGCCTGCCGGTTCTGCTGATTCTCACCGGATGGGGAATCGACACTCTCAAAAACAAAAAAATAATGATGTTTTTTATCATCGGATTGGTTTTTAACTTTTGTTTTGTCTTTTATGATGCGGTCGTCAAAGAACCGATAAGATCTCAAAATAATTGGTTTTCTGGTTTTGAAAGAGTTCCGGAGGAACTGGAGAAATTGTCTTTCCAAGAATTTGACAAAGTTTACCTGACTGACGGTTATGCTCCGGACCCATTGCCGCTTTGGCTGTTTTATTCGCGCTATCCGGCTCAAAGGCTTTTTAATTATTATGACGGAAAGTTGCTGTCATACCGGTTTTGGATGAACCAAATCGATAGCATCCACGTTGGCAGGATTGAAGAGCTGAGAGCAGAAACTAAAGAAAAAGCCCTTTTTGTCGTCACCCCAAAAGAAGAAGAAAGTTTACTTTCGAGATTATTGTTGGTTGACCAGCTTGGTCGCCCGACCCAAGAAAACTGCTATGAAATTAACAGAAAATTATTGGGGAAAGACGGAGAGGTTCTGCTGCTGTTTGCCATAAAAATTGGTGATAATTGTACTTTAGTTGATTCCAAGAAATGAAAAAAATTAATCTTACTGCTTTACTGCTAATTGTTCTTTTAGGCGGTTTTTTCCGTTTTTGGAAACTTTCCGACCGGCCGGTATCATTATCAATCGACGAAGTGGCGATTGGCTATAATACCTACTCGATTCTGAAAACCGGTCGGGATGAGTGGGGAGAATTTCTGCCGTTGGCCTTTCGTTCGATTGGGGATTACAAACCCCCTTTGCTTGAATATTTGATGCTGCCGGCGATCGGCGTTTTTGGTTTGACAGAATTTGGGACCAGATTTACCGTGGCTTTGGTAAGCACCCTGACGCTTATTTTTGTTTTTCTTTTACTGAAAGAAATGACCAAAAACCAAACAGTTGCTTTATGGGGCAGCTTTTCTTTAGCGATCTCTCCCTGGCATATTCAGTACTCCCGGATGACTCACGAAGCAGTTGTGGCTTTATTTTTGGTCATTGTCGCTGTTTGGCTCTTTATAAAGTCATTAAGAGATAAAAAGAAACTTTATTGGTTGTCAGCGATTTTCTTTGCCCTTTCTTTATATACCTATCATACCGAAAGGTTTTTTACCCCGCTCTTCGTTTCGGGTTTGGCAATCATTTTTTTCCGGGAAATGTTAAGAAAAGAAAATCGGAAGAGAGTTTTGGTGGCCGTAGGGGTGGGTCTTTTTTTAAGTCTGGCCTTCTTAAAAATTATGCTTGGCCCAAAGGGCAGCACCAGAGCTACAAATGCTTTTATCGACCGGGATGTGGAAATAAATTACCAGCTTCATAAAAATTATGAAAAATTAAGTCCACTCCAAAAGATTTTCGACAATAACCAACTGATGATTTTTAATTTTTGGACGAAGAGATATCTTAACTATTTTGATTTACCTTATCTGTTCTTTAATGGCCTGAAGTTATCAATACCACGGGCACCTCAAGTCGGACTGTTACATCTTTTTGAATTGCCTTTTTTCTTAATTGGTCTCTGGCAATTTTTTATCAAAAAAAGATTTGCCAGAAACAAAGATATCTATCGTTTCATCGTTTTTTGGCTTTTGTTGAGTCCTTTGGCTGCCTCACTGGCCAATAACGAGCAGCATCCGGCGAGGAGTTTGGTTTTTATTCCGATCCCCCAACTTATCGTGGGTATCGGTTTTTATGCTGTTTTGGAGAAAATCAAACTGGTCAGTTACTTTAAAAGAATGGCGGCTTTGCTAATTATCACCTTCGTCGTCGTTATTAGCCTCATTTATTATTTGGATATCTACCATTTTCACTATCCGATAAATTTTTCTGAATATTGTAGTTATGGAATGAAGGAGGTCGCTCTTTACGCCTGGAGTCGGCAGAAAGATTATAAAGAAATTGTGATTGACCCGACCTTTGGGGCAGATGGTCCCTTTACCATCGGCACACCGCAATTATATATCTATTTTTATGGCCGATATGATCCGTCTCTTTTACAAAAAGACCCTTTGCACGGAAAAGGACCGGATAAAGATTCATCAGACTTTTTGAATTTCTCTTTTAGACCGATTTATTGGCCCAAAGACAGATACGCCAAAGAGACATTATTTATTGGGAGTCCTTGGAGTTTACCAAAGGAAGATTTGAAAGGAGCCAAAATTCTCAAAACAATTCCTTTTAAAAATGGGGCAACCGGATTTGTTGTCGTCGAATCAAAAGAAGAGAGACCAGGCGATATAAAACAGCCAAAAATTAAGTAAAATGACAAAAGAATAAGATGAAAAAAAAGACTAAAGTGATCCTGATTTTCATTCTCTTTTTCTTCGCCTTTTTCTTAAGAACAGCTCTGGCCCCGCTTATAAACAAAGGGGATATCTTGGCTATTAACGAATGGAGTCAATCCTTATTCGAAAAAGGGATGAGCGGTTCTTATTTCAGGGGAGGCTGGATATATTCGTTTCCCACCCAGCCGCCGGTAATGATGATTTTATATTGGCTTTCGCGCTGGCTTTACGAACATAAGTATTGGTTGGCCATTACTCATAACCTTTTAAAACTTCCGCCGGCTTTTGTCCTTTTATGGATTCACGAGAACGGTCCCTGGTTCTTGGTGCGTTTATGGGGGATTCTTGCCGATTGTCTGGCTGGCGCCGTCATCTATTTTCTGGTAAGCAAACTCACGAAAAACGCCAAACTGGCCTTCTGGGCAATGTTTTTTCTTCTTTTTAACCCTATCTCAATCTTTATCAGTTCAATTTGGGGACAAACTTGCTTAGTCGCCTCACTGCTGGCTTTATTGTCGTTTTTAGTGTTTTACCGGAAGAACGGAAAACTGCTTTCGCCGATATTCTTTACCCTGGGTATTTTGATAAAGCCGACAATACTGGTTTTTCTTCCCCTGTATTCATTCTTTTTAGTGAAAGTATTTTTTCTGGCGTCTCTGAAGGAGAAAAAAAGCTTTTCCTGGTTGATTCTGGGAGGCTTTTTGTCGCTGGCAATAACGATCGTTTCCTTTTTTCCTTTTTGGGACAAATCAGAACCCTTTTTTAAAAATGTGGATTCCGTTCTGACCAGAAGAATCGTTCCTTCGGCCAAGGGAACCAGCAAAGTCGCGACTTCGGCCTTTACCTTTTATACGGTTGTTTTTGATATTGATAAAACTCCGGGAAGTTATAAGGTTGGCTTTCTTAGTCTTGACCAGTGGGGAAATATTCTTTTTGTTTTGATTAACGTTTTCGGGCTGTCTCTTTTCTTAAAGAAGGACAAACCGGCTCTGAATCGCCTGGAGTCTCTTTCCCTGGCCGCTTATTTTATTGGCGAGGGCACCTTTCTTTTCAAAACAGGGATGGCAGAGAGATACTTTTTGCCGGCCTTTTTTTTCCTTTATATTTTGTTTTTTCTGACCAAGGATAAGAGAATCAGGGTTGCCATTTTGTTTCAGTTTCTGGTTTGGTTTATTAATTTGACCAGCTCTTTTTTCTTAAGTGATTATTCTTTTCTTGACATAATTTTCCGGCAAAATAATTTTTTAGGAACGAGAATTATTTCTCTGGCTAATGTGTTTATTTTTCTTTATCTTAGTTCATTTTTTCTCCACCACCCTGGCAGTAATAAACCCTAGCGGATCGTAGAAATCAGAAAGAATTTTCGCCCCGGGAGTGCCCAGGACATCTTCTTTTGGCAGGCTATACTGCGTTCCGATAAACAAGGTGTTTGTCAGACCACGGTCCTCCGGCCAATAAATGCGTCTGAACGTATACGGACCAAAATCAATCACCTTTCTTCTCGCCGTCTGATCAGCCATTAAGGGGACTTGGCGTTGGTAGAGATCGGGCGGGTATGGTTCATAGAAAAGAAAGAAGATAAACGGTTGTCCATGAGGACTATCGACAATGACTCTGGAATATTCATTTCTTATTTTGGCCACGTAAGGGACGATCTCCCTAAAACCATATTGCCAATCTCCGAATTTAACTTTGGGAAGATAAACAAAGATTGTTTCCGCCAGATTAATGGTTTGATAGACAATAAAGCCAAAGAAGAGAAGAAAGAAGACCGAAGACCGACCGGGGTACTTTTCTTTAATCCAAAAAAGAGCCGTGGTCAGCCCCCAGGAAGAAATAATTGTAAAAGCGGCCAGAATAGGCAGCGTCCTTACCAGGGCAAACCAGTCGCGGGTAAAGACGGAAGCGACCGGCGAGACTAAAATTAAATAAAGCAAAATCCTGGCTTCTTTCCGGCGGACGGATTTAATCAGCTGGTAAATCCCAATCAACCAGAAAGGGAAGAGCCAAAAAAAGAAAGGGCCAAAACCGGGAAGAGAATGAGTCGGTTGAAGATCTCCCCGGCTGAATAAATTAGCAGGAGAAAAATATCCCCAGTACCTTCCTAAAATTTCCCACAGGAGAAAGAAAATCTTTTGGAATATTAGAAGAACTTTAGATTGTGGGTAAAAAAGAGAGGAGAAGGCGCTTTGTTGACTAAGAGTTTGTAACCCGGCGCTATCCAATCGGGAAAGGCCCTGAAAAGAAAAAATAATTTTTGCCAGGGGAAAACAGAGTATTAAGGAAACCAGAAAAGAACCGATTGCCTCTTTGGATTTAATGATTTTTCGAAGATTCTCCAGAAGATAGATTAAAAGAAAGAGGGGAATAATGAGGCGGTAGCTATGATAAGAATACAGGCTCAAAACAAAAAAGACAGAGGCCAGGAAAAAACAGCCTTTCTTTTGGCTGGCGTAGAGCAGAAAAAAAACTCCCGAAAGGAAGAAGAACAAACCGACATTGGCTTCGAATGCCGGGCGGGAGACAACCAAGTGCCAAGGGGAAATCGCCAGAGCAGCCAGCTGCTAATTAAAGAAATTACCCCCGCCTTAGGATGGTCCTGGAACATCTTTTTAGTGATTAAATACACGATGAGGATGGTTAGAGTTCCCAGGAGAGCCGACGGAAAGCGGACAGCCTGGGCGTTTAAGCCGAAGAGAATCAGAGAAGGGACAGTCAAATAGACATAAACGGGAGGTTTATAATCATCAAAAGAACGAAAAGCCAGTGGCAGAAACTTTCCATACTGATCCCGGCCGGTCTTTAAGAGACTATACGAGTCATATCCTAGAGACGCTTCGTCCCAGTTAAGTGAAGGAGGACTTTGCCCAAGGTGATAAAATCTCAAAAAGGCACCTAAGACAAAAATAA